>TARA_R100001244_G_scaffold109366_2_pt1 | contig 33162 bp, 36 predicted proteins | sample TARA_R100001244 | Tara Oceans TARA_R100001244 (sample SAMEA2621564) | marine metagenome | biome: marine biome (ENVO:00000447); feature: mesopelagic zone (ENVO:00000213); material: "saline water (ENVO:00002010), including plankton (ENVO:xxxxxxxx)" | depth 790 m
CACGCAAGGGCGAGTAATTCACTTCACTTTCGGTGTGTAGTCTTGACGAGGCGCTAAACGCGCCTGCGCTGAGCAGACCACTGGTGGGTAATCCTGAGTACTCTGCGCGGCTCGAACTGGCGAAGTTCCTACGATCGCTCACCGAGCACATGACGCGGCCCGTGATGCCAGACAACGAAGCCATGGATTACCTACCTACGCAGGCAACTGCAGATTCTCTCTCCACCGGGAGTGAACTTGAGCTGGATGGGATCCTATTTTCTTCGGTCCAAGCCGAAAGCCAGGGCGAGAACGTGGTGCTCTTCCACGAAGCGGCCCTTGTGGATGACATGAGGCCCGTTCTCTCGCTGGCTGACCGCCTTGCTCACTCGAAACCATTCGAAGGCCTCCGCCGGCAGGCCTTGGCGGAGCAGTTGCTGAGCGCGTTCGGAGCTGGTGTCCTGGTGGAGCCATTCCCGTGCCTGCTCCCCTGTCAGCACGACTGGTCGACGATCGTGCACGTCGAGCATGCCTCCGGTTGCATCGTCTGTGATCATGCGAAAGCCATCATCATCCCGTGGAGGCTGACCAAGAGCGGGGAACTGCCCGACAGCGGGTATGAAGAGTACGCTGCCGCCTTTGGCGCGGAGGTAGTAGGGCTGATTGTCCTTCTTGTCCTGGGGATTTTTCAGCCACTCATACCATCCGTCCGCGCAGACAAGGGCGCGATGCGGCCATACCGTTCGGTAAAACTTGCTGGATGCAACGGTATCCAGTCGAGCATTGAAATCGTTTTTCGGTCCACCCGGACCAGCCCAGTGTGGCTTCCATCCCCATCGCACTGCATCGAACACCAGCCCAGCGGATTCAGCATGAAGGAGCTGTGCTTTGGCATGAGGCATGACGTTGTAGTGCTTGAGCGGCACGTTGTCGTAGCCGCTGATGACGTCCTGCTCGCTTTGCAGTGCAGCCAAATAGTCCGCTATCCCTTGGTACTGAGCGAATCTCCCACACATACTGATGGGCCTCCTGTCGAGGTGACATTGTCAGGATAGCCTGTAAGCTATTACTGTATTCATATACAGTATTTCGGAGTCACTTGAATGAACGCCACCCTGCTCGGGAGGCTCGAGGAGTCGTGCCACGAACTGCCCCTCTACCTGTCCCATGTTCGCGCCGGCTTCCCCAGCCCGTGCGAGGATCACATCGAGGCCACTCTGTCGTTGGACGAGCTGTGCATTGCTCATCCAGCCGCCACCTATCTGGTACGCATTCGTGGCGACAGCCTGAAGGACCTGAGCATTCTCGACGGGGATATTGCCGTGGTAGACCGTGCTGTAGAGGCTCGCAAGGGGATGCTGGTTGTGGCCGTAGTATGCGGCGATTTCACCGCAAAAATCCTCGAGCGCGAGTGCGGCCTGCCGGTGCTGCGCGCCGCCAACCCGGCCTATCCGGATATCCACCTGAACGAGGGTGATGACCTTGAAGTGTTTGGGGTGGTGATCGGCATCGTCCGAACCACCCGAACAGGGCTCGTTGCATGAAGCGGATCTTCGCCCTGGTCGACTGCAACAATTTCTACGTGTCGTGCGAGCGTCTGTTCCGACCAGACCTGCGCGGGCGACCCGTGGTCGTGCTGAGCAACAACGATGGCTGCGTTGTAAGCCGGAGCAATGAGGCTAAGGCGCTGGGAATCGGTATGGGCGTTCCGTTCTTCAAGATCAGGGATCTTGTCGAGCAGCAGGGTGTGGTGGCGTTCAGCAGCAACTACGCGCTCTACGGCAACCTTTCAGCCCGGGTGATGGCCGTATTGCAGGATTTTGCGCCACGCCAGGAAGTCTACTCGACGAGTGCTTCCTCGACATTACTGGCGTACCCGGCTCACTGGCTGAACGCGGACGGATGATCAAGGCGGAGGTGCAGCGTCTGGTGGGCATTCCGGTGGGAGTGGGTATCGCCCCGACCAAGACCCTGGCGAAGCTCGCAAGCTGGGCAGCGAAGAAACACACGTACAGCGGTGTCGCGGTGATGACCCGTCCGGAGCAGATCGAGGCGCTGTTGCGCTTTGCACCAGTCAATGAGGTGTGGGGGATCGGTCTCAAGATGTTTGAGCATCTCGGCGGGATGGGTATAACCACCGCCTGGCATCTGGCTCAGCAGGACGCGAAGGCGCTACGACGGATGTTCTCCGTAACCTTGGAAAAGACCATCCGCGAATTGCGCGGTGAATGCTGCTACGCCCTTGAGGAGGGACCGGAGCCCAAGAAAATGATCGCCTGCAGCCGATCCTTCAGCACTCGAGTGACCGACCTGACCCCACTGAGCGGGGCGGTGGCCAGCTACGCGACACGAGCAGCCGAGAAGCTGCGTGTCCAGGGCGCCTATGCCTGCGCGCTGCAGGTATTCATCCAGACCGGTCAGTTCAACGAGAACGAGCGGCGTTACGCCAACTCCGCCACCGTGCCGCTGCTCATACCCAGCAGCGACACACGCGACCTGGTCGCCGCGGCCCTGGCCGGTCTGGAGCGCATCTACCGCCCCGGCTTCCGCTATCTAAAAGCAGGCGTGGTGCTGATGGACTTAGTAGCCCCCGGCCTGGCCCAGACCGATCTATTCGCGCCGGCGCCGCGTGCGGGCAGCGCTCGGTTGATGGCAGTGATGGACCGGGTTAACTCAGAATTTGGGCGCGGAACACTTCGCCCTGGGCGAGTACCGATTAACCCAGCGTGGGGTATGAAAAGAGAGCTGAAGTCCCCTGGGTACACCTCGAGCTGGAGTGATCTTCCTACGATAAATTAGGACCAAGCAGCAAGAATTTGAATGTATACCGTAATAGATGGAAAAGTTAGTTCGCCAAATATCGCAGCTGAGTGGCCGAAATGCGCGGCGATTTTCAAGGTAGTTGGGCGCCAACATAAAAAAAGCCACCCGAAGGTGGCTTTGAAGTCATGCCGCAATTAACTGTCGAGCAAGTGCCATCTCGACCGAATCACCATCCTGGTTCAACGAGTCGAGCCCGGACTCAGGAACGTCTCCCGACGTGCTCTGTGCCACGGCGATTTTCTTGGCCATCAGCTGCAGGCAGGTGATCTGCGAGCTGCCGGCGTAACCGAAGAAGATCACCCGCACCGGGTGCTTCTGCCCGATCCGCCACGACCGCCGCGCTGCCTGCTGCAGGGTGTACACGTTGTAGCCTGTCTGCAGGAAGGCGATGGTCGGAAAGTCCAGCAGGTCCAGACCGGTCTTTACCAGCTCCGGGTTGGTGATCAGCACATCGATGCCGCGGTCGACCTGGTCGAGGATCCAGTCCTCGCGCCTGGCCGTATCCACCGAGGCACGCAGAACTGCCACCTTCAGGCCGGCCAGTCCCAGTACCCGCTTGAGCCGGCTTGTCGTATCGCGCGTCCCGCTGTACACGGTGTAGGCCAGCACCTTTCGGCCTTTGGCCTTCTCCGCGAGACAGAGGTTCACCAGCGCCTGCTCTTTGGGCATCAGCTCCTCGTCGTCGAAGATCGCCGGCACGAATGCCAGCGTGTCCCGGGAGCGAGGATGCTTCACCACCTCCGTCCGGAAACAGCAGTCAGGCCAAGCCAACAGCACGTTAAGCACCACGCCCAGAAGCGTGGTATCTCGACGAGCCAGGGCCTGGCGGAGTTCAGCGGTTAGTGTGGTTGCCAGTCGTTGGTAGGCCGAGGCCTGCTCCGGTGACATGGGCACGTCGACGAACTCCTCCTGGTAGTCGGGCAACACATTGCCACCGATGTCCTTGAGCTTCAGGAACACGGTGAACGGCAGCACGAAGCGGTGGATGCCTTTCGGGCCGAAGCCCGGAGCCTTCACCGTTCGTACCGAGAGCTTCTTGCCCTTGGCCGTCTTGTGCGACTCGCCGTCGCGCTCGGTGTAGATGTCCTTCAGCACCCCGTGATCGCGCATGAACGACATGGCTGCAGGAGCCATGCTGCCGCGTGCGTTCGGTCGGTAGCCGTCCTCGATCATGCGCTGGGTGAGGATGCGGAACAGGAGGTAGAACAGGTCGTCGGCATAGCCGCCCATGAGCGTGCCGGTCAGCAGCACGGATTTCCGTGCCTTCGCTGCAAGCACGCCCATGGCCTGGCCCTGGGCCGAACCGCTGTTCTTGTACTCATGCCCCTCGTCCACCACCAGCAGGTCGAAGAAGCCATCCGGCAGGTAGCGCTTGATGAACTCCGTAGGTTGGTAGCCGCCTTCGCCGAAGCCGAACTCGATGTTCGCCATGGCGCGCTCCATGCGCTTGGCCTGGCGATCGCTGAAGATGAAGTTGCCCTTGGCGTCCATCAGGTTGATGAACTCGGACACGTTGTCCACCAGCATCGAGGCGAGGAAGTCCTCCCCGAAGTCGTTCAGTAGCCGCTCGGCACGCACGGGGCCGATGGTCGGGATCCGGCACATCGACTTCAGGATCGTCGAGCGGCGGTTGCCGCCGTCCGCTCTTCCCGGGCGCATCAGTGTCCACAGAGCCGCCTCACAGTGGGGGCAGCGCCGGCGGCGCTCCTCACGGTGAAACTCCTCGACTGTGATCAGGTTGCCCTCCTGGTCCTCGAGCACACGGCCGCAATCCGGGCAGCCAGCCATCAGCCGGCCGCCGGCGGCGCTCCGCTGCCAGCAGGCCAGACGCCAGTGGAATCCCATCCGCATGCGCACGCGGCCGAGAATGAAGAACTCCTGGCGTCCATCGTAGGGCTGGCCGACCTGGTCGCGCAGCTTCAGCAGCTTGACCAGGGTGTCGGGACCGTTGAGCACCCAGACGCGGGCGTCCGGGATGGTTTCGAGGATCTCGCGCCGCCACTTGTAGACCAGGTGCGGTGGCGAGATGACCAAGGTGCGGCGGTAGCCGGCTGCGTGCATGACGGCGGCCACGGCGATGGCCATCATGGTCTTCCCGGTGCCCATCTCGGCATTGATGACGCCGGCCTGCTCGTTGCGATCGAGCAGCAACGCGGCGATGGCCTGGACGACGTCCGCCTGAGCGGGGAAGGGTGTGCGTTTGAGACCATCTATCACCCGCTGGCGGGCGCCGTTGGCGTCGCCGGCATAGACCGGTGGATTGGAGCGGTTGAGGGAGTCCAGCAACTCGTCACCGAATTCGTCGATGAAGTCGGTGAGGCCGATGGTCAGTGGTGTGGCAGGAACCTGGGAGAAGGTCTGGGTCAGATCGTTCATGGTGCTTTTCCTGGTGGGGATGAAGCAGGGCATGCACGAGACCCGGCCGGGTATGTGCATACCCTGCGGGTTGGTTGAAGGTGCCGGAGTGGCGGTGGGTTAGTAGTCGTCAGGTAACAACAGGGTGGTCACGCTGCGATCGGCTTCGGTGATGATCCAGAGCCTGGTTTCGTCGCCGGCACAGATGTCGTAGCCGGAGAACAGCCGGTCCCCATACTTCAGGGCCTGCTGGTTAGCCTGCTTGTCGTCATCGGTCAGCTCTCCCCAGTCTCCCGCCAGATGGCGTTTCAGGTAGAGGGTCGGATTGAGCAGGCCACCTTCCACCAGATGGTGGACGGAGCTGGCCATTACCACACGACCGGGCGAGAACAACGGGCCAGGAAGCGGGCTCAAGGTCATCGGCGCCGGCGGAGCTGGAGGCTCTTCCATTGCCACTGCTGTAGAGCTGATGGTCAACACCCTGCCAAGGTTCGGTGAGCCTGGCGTTATGTCCCATGCCCGGATAATAGGCACGAAGCGATCGGTCAGGATCCTCACCTCGGAGACGTTGCCGTCCTCGTCCTCGGTGAATTCGGTCTTGCGGACCTTATCCTTGTAGGTATCGCCCTTGAGTGCCAGGACGCGTCCGTCCCTTGAGGTCACCACTCCGGAGATCGCGCCGGCGGCCAGCGCTAGCGCCAGGTGCCAGCGCGACATCTCACGGACCGGTGGCCGCGGCTGAATGCCAGCCTGACCGAAGTGGAGGGTGAAGTCCGGCCAGAGCCCTCGCAAGCGCTGGATTTCGTGACTGAACTGCTCCGGCTCCAGGGTGACCCGGTAGAAGTGCTCCAGGTCATTCGACACCGGCAGCACCGCGTAGGGCTCCCACGGCCAAATGGCTGGCAGCTCCTCGGCGGTTTCCTGTCCGGCGCCGATCGCCTGTAGGCGATCACGCACCTGGGCCACTTCCCGAGGCCTGGCCAGGTCCTGGCGACGCACACGAATGCCGAAGATGACCACCTGTTTAAAGGTGGCGTCGGCAGCCGCGTAGATCCGCAGTGCGGTGAAGTGGTTGCAGAGCCAGCCAGTCAATTCGTCGTCCAGGACATAGTGTGGAACGATGAACACCAGCACGCCACCGTACTGCAGCAGCGGCAAGGCCCGTTGGTAAAACGCCTTTTCCAGCCGGCGACGACCGTTGCCCTGGTACTGCGAAGCACCGGAGTGGTCGGCCACCAGATCGCCGTAGGGCGGGTTTAGCCAGAGCAGGCCGAACGATTGCCGGCTGATCATGGTGTCCATGAGGTCGCTGTGCAGCACCCGATCCAGCAAGGTGCGTGCGTGGTCGGCGCGCTCCCGGTCATATTCGACCGCGAACGCCTCGACCTGGTCGCACCCAAGAGCATGGGCTGCCTCGGCCAAGGCCACTCCCTCGCCGGCGCAGGGATCGAAGATCCGCATCTTGCCGGTGGTGGAAGGGGCCAGGGCCTGCAGCGCGCGCTCCAGGGTGATTTCGTCAGTGGGGAAGTAGCCGTTGCGGGCGAAGTTGTGCGCCAGGCGCGGGAACATCAAAGCCATAAGGCCTCCTTGGTATGTGAAGCGCAGCAGTTGCGCGAAGTAGGGAAGAGGGCTCAGGCGGTTGCCTGAGCCTCGGTGGTCAATCGCCCTTGGCGGATTAGGTCGCCGAGGGCGGGTTCGAGCACGTCGAGCTGCATGGACAGCCGCCAGGCGCTGATCGCGCCCAGCGCCCCGGGGAGGGGCTGGAGCATGCCGTGTTGGGTGAGGACCTCCATCACCGGCTCCCGCCAGTGCTGCAGGAGCGGCAAAGGGCAGGTTTCGGTGACCAGCGGCCATAGCTGCTGGAGTGGGTCCGCCGCCTCCTCGAGGAGGGCATAGGCGAAGTGGTTGGCCTGGTCGGGCCGAGCGCAGCGCCGGTCGAACAGCCAAAGGTGCAGCAGGCTGCCGAACAAGGTGCCGCGGAACTGCCGTGTGGTGCGCTTTTCCAGCAGATCGACGTTGGGAAAGACCGGAAGACTCCGGCCATCCATGGTGATGTGGAACTGATCCAGGCCGTTTTCGGCGGAACCGAGGGTCAGCCTGGCCAGGAACTCCTGCAGGGCCGTGTCGCGGCCCCAGGCAGAGAGGAAGACCAGGTTGCGCTGTTCATCGCAGACACAGGCGTCAACGTAAAGGTCGGGACATTCCTCGACCTGGTGCAGCGGGGTAGGCAGCATAGGGTGTGGCCTCCATTGCAGATGGGGGCCTGCCCGGGGAGGGGCAGGACTGCCCCTCGGGGTGGATGACGATGGTCGATCAGGCGGGCCGGGCCGGCTGGTCGTTGCGAAGGGCCTCGCGCCACGCCGGACAGACGCCGTCCGGCGCCATGTCCAGGAAGTGCAGGGGGCACCCGTAGTAATACGGGCCAGCGGATTCTGGGATCGACTTGCTGCCCCAGAGTCCCCCCTGAACCTCCAACAGATCGCAGTTGATGAAGGTGTAGGTGTCACCGACGGCATTGCCGTTGATGATGTTCGCTACCTTCAGCTCCAGCTGAACGACGGTCCAGAGTTCTTGGCCGGTCAGTGCGTGCTCCAGAATCGTGCGCTTGTGGGTGAAGCTTTCCGCGGGCTCCAGAAGCAGCTGAACCAGGCGGTCTTTGTCGCGGTGTGAAAATAGCCATCCCATGATGTGGGGCCTCATGTGGTGGCCGGGCTCCCTGGCGGGAGTCCCCGGCAGGGTGGTGGTTGGTTAAGGGTCAGGCGAGCAGACGATTCAGCCGTTCAAGCAGCCGATAGGCTGTCTGATTGGCGAACTTCCCGTCATCTGGGGAGGCGTGATGGACACGCATCCGCAGGCCCTGAAGGGCAAGGTCGACGTACTGGCGATCGAAGACCGCCTCTCGGAACAGATTAGCCTCCTGATCCAGGCCGACCTCGCGCAGCGCGCTGCAGGTCAACAGGAGTTCGTTGGAGACTTCCTCGCTGTGGTATCGCGGATCCATAGGCGCTCCTACGGTTGTGGTTGGCGTTTCCAGAGTTGCAGTTTGAAATCCAGCTCGTACCCCAGCTCGCCGAGGCGAGCGCACTGGGCACGCAGGCGCTGGCGATCCACTGTGGTGTCGAGGCGAACTTCACTGCCCAACGGCCAGATGGTGCCGAATAGCTCGGCGTCTTCGTTTGGCTGGGAGTGCTTCGTGCTCGAGCTGGAACTGTCCATACCGAAAGGCGCATCGTCTGCCGGCATCTGGGCGGCCCGGGTGGGCGTGGGATTCCTGGTTGCGCGAGGAGCCTCTGGGGCCGAAGGCCTGACTGGCTCCTCGTCCAGGGGATCGGGCTCGCTGGGCGATAGCTGCGCGGCATCCTCGGCCGTGAGGTTGTCGACGTCCTCCAGCGTCATGCTGTCGACTTTCGCGCGGATCTCGACGACGAGGCGGCCACCAGTGGAGTAGTACGACGGGCGAATTTCCGAAATTGCGAAATTGCCGCGGTACTTCCCTTCGGTGTACTGATCAAGGAGGGCGTCCTTGATGACGAACTCCCCGATAGAGGTTGCCAGGCGTCCGACGTTGAACTTGCCGTTCCGGCCGGTGATGGTGCGAATGGCCAACTGGCCATCGATGTGGATCATGGACGTCCCCCTCATAGAGCGGAGGCCAGCCCGTGAGGGGCGAGGCCTCAGCGGACAGTTGCGAGAAAAGCGAAGCCCTGGTGTGAGGCCAGGGCTCTGAGTGGTTGGAGGAGCGCCTGATGAACCAGGCGCATCCCGTCAAGCCGCCAGTTGCACAGGGTTGGGTTTGAGCGAGATCAGCAACTGGGCGGTTGAGCCCATGACGTCCTGATGACTCGCTTGCAGATCCAGCCAGAGCGGTTGGTGAGGGTTGCCATCGGGCGGTAGGCGGTGAAGACCGAAGTCGACAACGTCATCCGAGAGTGCGGCGAATACAGCTTTGTAGGCTGCAGCCAGAGTGGAGCAGAGGCGGTCTTCGATTTCGGCCAGCTCGTCAGCCGACTCCAGATTCACAGCTTGCTGCCATGCCTCGGGGGTGAATACCACCGGCATGGACAGAATCCGTGCAGCCGCAGGGGTAAGCGCAGTTGCGCCGTACAGTTTCGACATGGTGAATCTCCAGAGGAATAACGGAGACGCACGTCGCCCGGGCTGGGGAGTGAATCCCCGCGAGGGTGGGTGGAGTAACTGATGTTGCGTAAGTGAGAAAAAGGCGCCCGAAGGCGCCGGTGTGAGCTAGATCCAGCCGTATTCGGCCAGGGACAGAGGACGGCCTTCGCCAACGATCAAGTGGTCCAGGACACGCACTTCGACCAGGGCTAGCGTTTCCTTCAGCCGTGCAGTCAAGGTTCGATCCGCCTGGCTGGGTTGAGGGCAGCCTGAGGGATGGTTGTGGGTGAGGATGACGGCCGCGGCGTTGTGGGCCAGGGCACGTTTGACCACTTGCCTGGGGTAGACGCTGGCACCATCGATGCTGCCGTGGAACAGCACCTCGAATTGCAGCACCCGGTGCTTGGCATCGAGGAAAACCACGCCGAATACCTCATGATCCTGCTGCGCAAGCTGCAGTTTCAGGTAGTCGGCTACCAAGCCGGGTGACGTTAATTCTGGGCCGCGGGTGAAGATCCGTTGGTCGAGGATCTGCAAGGCTTTTTCGATCACCCGGTTTTCCTGGGCGATACGAGCGGCGTTGAAGTCCGTGGTTTCAATCAGCGTGAGCTGTGTGTTCATGGTGGTACCTCCGCGTTGAATACAGGGGGGTACGCACCCCATGGGGAGTGAATCCCCGCGTGGGTAGTTCGAAATATGCACTCCATCGCCTAAGGCGATGCGGTCGCGCTGCCGAGTGCTTGGCGACCTTGGGTGAGTCAACGCTTGCGCGCCGGAACCATGAGACTCAGGTTCCCTGGGATGGTCTGCTGTCGACGACAGCAAGCCCAATCAGCATTCGGTTGGCCTGGCGGGAAACCCCGCCAGCCAGGTGACTCAGTCCGAGAAGACCGGAAGGCCATCGAGGACAGAAGCGAATGGATCTAAGTGTTGCTTCGTTGGGTCCAAGCGTTTCCATCTAGAGCCTGTGCCGCTACTTCAGCGGAGGGGTAATAATCCACCGACTCCCTCGAGATAGAACCAGACTCGTCAGCCGTGCCGATATAGAAACCGGCACCACTCTTCAGGATCTGCAGCGGGTACTTGATGTTGAGCTGGGCAAAAGCGAGTTTTCCGTAGGTCATGTGGAATTCCTTGATGGGGAACGGCCATGACCCAGTGGGTCGCGTTTCCCAGTGGGTGTGAGTGAAACCAGGGCACCGTGAGGTGCCCTTAGGTCATGCAGCCATTACAGCTTGGTCACCGGTGTTGCCAGCGAAGAGGATCCAGACCACGTCGCAGAAGTGACTGCTGGTCAGCAGTTCGGCTTCAACTTCGTTGATGGACACTTCTTCAACTTCCGGCAGAGCGGGCATATCTCCAGCTTGGGCGTTGTAGCTCATGATGATCTCCAAATGAATTTGGAGAACACCATGCCCTGGGGGAATGGTGCCCCCCGGATGGGTATGCGATGACAAGCGGCGCATTGCGTAGGTGATGAAAGGCACCCCGAAGGGCGCCCTGTTTTTCAATCAAGCTGTCTGGCGCTGACGCGCATCAGATTGCTGTTGCTCTTCAGCCGAGGGTTCGTCGGACGATGCTTCAGGTTCACCTTGTTGGTTGTCCTGGGGCTCGCCGGCATCCTTCGGTTTGGCTTCGTAGACAGTTTCACCATCCACCTTGATAAAGCCGATGAAGAGCAGCCGACCCTTGAGGCTTGCGCCAGGCTGACCTTTCTTCTCGCCCTTTTCGTAGGTGAATGCGTCTGCCCAGATGTCACCGATACGGAAGGACACGAGGACCTTCTTACCGGCTTCGACGGCTTGCTCGCAGCGACGCACGAGCTTTTCAGCTTCGGCGCCGACGACGTTGCAGTCGATGTAGGTGTATTCCACGTCATCGGACGAGCCACGGAGGGCTGCGATGGCGGTGGCCATGAAAGGGGAACCCTTACGCGGCTTCACTTCGCGGATACGGTTGAGGTAACCGATACCGGTGGTGTGCAGATCGAAGAACTTGGTTTCGTTGGATTGTGCGTTGCTCATAGTGATTCTCCAGTTTCGATAGTCTGAAAGCGGAGAAACACTTCGCCCTTGGGGGAAAGTATTCCCCGCGAGGTTTAGAGCTTGGAAGGTGTGTGCTGGAACAGCTAGGTGAGGATGCTTCCATCAATCGCTGTCGATTGACCGATCGCGCTACCGGAAGCTCGGCGATCTTAGGTTTGATCAACACGGTTAACCGTGTCGCAGTCTCACAGATCATGACTGCTTGGGCATGGTCGCTGACGACGTCAGCAGCTCACGGATGAAAATATGTTAACAGCGGAGAGGAAAGTCAAGCCCCATGAAAGAAAAAAGCCCCTCTTTCGAGGGGCTGGGTGTAGTGCAGTTCAGTGATGGCGTTGATGCAGGCGATGCTTGTGGCACCAGTCCTTGATGTCGGGCCATTTTGCCCAAACAGCCATCCCGGAGCAGAAGAGAAGCAGGCAGGTCATGATGATCATGCCGAAAACGGTCTGACTCATTTCATTCCTCCTGGGTGAGAAAGATCCCGATGGACCAGATGATAACACCGACCAGGAAAGCGTACGCCGTCAGGAGCCGATGCTCGCTGAGGAATACACCTATCAGGGAGGCTGCAACAGCTGTAGTACCGATCTTGCGAAGATCATCTGCAATAGCAGATAGCTTCTTGGGAGACATGGTTTTCCTCGCGTGAATCGCCGGAAAACCTCCCTGTCGGGAGAATTTCCCGACGAGGGTGAGTGAAGGTGGATCAGCAGTTCATGGACGGCTCAATCGGAGCGATCAACTCGTTGAGAGAGCCCAGGCGAAGCGCATTGGTCGCGGCCTGAACCTGCTTGGTCTTGGGTTTGCGCGTACGCGGCTTTTTCACCTTCACCTGCACTTCACGGGTGTTGGCTTCATACCAGGCGTTGAGATCGACCTGTTTCCGGCGAACGATTGCGGGCACTTGGCACATGTGCTCCAGGACCTGACCGGAAAGGTGAGGGGCTGCTGCCGGCATGGCCCGCCTGGCCATGAGAGGCTTGGCGGGTGCAGCGGGCGTGGACTGTTTGACCGCACGCAGGAATTCCCGGGTAACAGTACCGAGGGCGTAACCTGCGCGATAGCTGAACGTGGACATGGTGTTTCTCCTGCAGGTTGAAAATGCGGAGAAACACTGACCCCGACGGGGAAGTGAATTCCCCGCTGGGTTGGCGGAAGGTGCTTCTATCGACCGAGGTCGACCGGCCGCGCTACCAGAAGCTAAGCGGCCTTGGGTGGATCAACACGGGAAAACCGTGTCGCAGCTTTTCGGATCCAAGCTGCATGGGCATGTTGCTGACGACGTCAGCAAGGCACGCGCTTATCATCGAAGGGGGCTGGGAATGTGTCAAGCAAGGAGGGATGGGGAAAGCAGAGGGAAGGGGGAGATGGAATAGCGACCGAGGGCAACCATGTCAGTAGTTACCCTCGGCTGTAGTCGGGGAAGCAGAATCGAGAAAAGTACGCCACCTGTGACAGTTGAAGCGTCGATCCCTGGGCATTGATCGTAACGTCTCACATCACCTGGCCGGTTATCGTGGCTGAGGCCAGCAAACAGAAGGCACGCATCCGCGCACAAAGGGAGCCCTGCGTTTCGCCGGCGGGCCACCGGCAGAGACAAGCAATACCCAATGGGTAGCCTGATGACCCTTCGCAAGGTCATCAGGCTACCCATGGAGAATTGGGAAAAGTGTGGGCCGCAACACCAGTGCGGCCCTTGGATCACGGTGCACCGAACCTCTTGAGAACCCTATGTGTCTGTGAACTCGCATTACACGAGTTGACGGCTGCGTGACTAGCAAAAGAACAGGGAGACACAGGGAGAATCATCAACCAGATCCGCACGCCCTTCCCGGAGCTCAGCGTGCTTTTGGTTTGGTGAAGAGGCGAACCTTCAACACCAGGGCGCTACTGATGACCGTCAGTAGCCAGCGGGGTGGAACAGTTGCTGATGGCATTATGTGTTCGACACCCCGAATTGGCAAGTGAACATACGGTTGCGAGCCTTGCCAGACGGGGGTTGCCATTCAGTTCAAAGCGACAATTGCACCTTCGGGAATGACTGCTGGTAGGGCAGTTCCGGTGCTCGCCGAGCGGGGTGAAACCAGGATGCCAGAACGCTTCATCCCAACCTGGTCCGACTCAGTAGCACTCACCAGCGCGTCCAGCATGCCACCAGGCCCGTCAGGATAGTAGGTGTAGCTTTGGCCCCCGCTGACATAGGAGGATATGCCAGTTGGCTTTCGGAACCATCCGGGAAGATTCAAGGCCGCATCTGCAGGATTGCCGGCGAATGAAGGATTCGCCTTGGCGAACTCAGCAGCTGCGGAACGATACACGAGCAGGCTTTGGCTCAATGTGTCTACGGTGGAATATTCCGCGGCTGTAATGGCACGGTCATGGGTCTGCATCATCAGTCCACCTGAGAAGATCAGGGCAACCAGGACAATCCATAGGATTGGCATTCGCCAGAGCTCCGATTAGAACGCACAGAGCTTCATCACACTGCTGAAGCTCTTGTGCTGGTAATTGCGGACTATTGTCCGCGGACGACAATAGTCCGTACACACAGAATTCTGGCCTTAGCATCCGCAAGCGAGACCGTTCTTCAACCCACAGACGAGGAGCCACTGAAAATCAGGCGCGGCGCTTGCCTTCTCTGGCTCTGACCCCCCGACATTACCCCAGAGACCGGATTGGCAATCAAGGCTTGTAACAACTGTATGACCTGCATGGCTGGCATCCGAATACAGCTATTGCGAATTGTTGATTAGGAACGTAACCAGCAGGACAACTGCACGCGCCTGTATATGGATTAACAGTGCCGCATCCATTCGCGAATTGTGTTCCAGTCCAAAATGAACCGCCCCATCGGTCACTCGCTGGAGCTCGCCACACCCCGGATTGGCAAGATAGCGTGAGGCCCGCCGCGTTCCGGCCGACCAGGCCGTTCGGTGCGCAGCCCGCGCCCTCTGTGGCGACTCCACCGAGTTGTAGGTATTCACCCACGTAGGTCCGGCCATCTGATCGAACCTGTCCACCGCGCACTTGGCCCCCGGTGTAGATGCTCTTGTTCATCCAGGAGCGCACCCAAGTGGAGTCGCTCATATACCAGCCGCCGCCCCAGCGTTCGCTGTACCAGCCACCATTGCCACGGGTTCTGAACCAGCCGTTGGTGTAGGTCTCACCACGGATGTCTGCATTCTGGACGGTGATGTTGCCTTGGGCGTTTACTTGACCACGGGCGTTCACGTTCTGTGCGTTCACATCGCCATTGGCGTTGACTGTGCCAGCCGCCTCGACGTTGTTCCCCCCCATGTTGAGGGCGGTGTTCATCCGGTTGAGTTCCGGTCTGCCAGGCACGGCGTTGCGATACAGGTAGTCGTTTGCGATAGCCCCGTCCTGAAAGAACAGAGCAGTTGCGAGCCGTCCCGCACCTGGGGACACGCCGTAGTTGCTCAGCGGCACCTGCCAGGCCGCGCCCTGGGCCACAGTTGTGTTGGTGGATGAGATGTAGTCGCCCTGGGCGCCGATGATCTGAGCGGCGCGACGGATGTCGATCTCTCCGGCCGCAGATCCTCCAGTGGTGATGATCAGGGTCTCCAGCTGGTTGGCCTGGGGTTTGCGGGCCAGGATCCGGTAATCCTGGCCGTAGATGTTCTTGTCGCTGAACCCCGCCGGCAGGTACTTGGTGTTCTTCAGCATCGCGACAGTGATGACTGCCGGGGTGGTCGGCCCGGCCGCGGCGAGTACAGCGGCGAAATTGTCCTTGATGTATTTGCTGCCTGCCTCAGCGACCTTGATCTGCTGCTGCGCAGCCATCTGCTGGTTCAGCCCATCCAAGTGTTGCATGTACATCTGTGTGCCTTTGACGACAGCGATCGCGATGACGGCCAAGGCAATTAGCAGCTCGACGCTGATGAAGCCGCTGCTCCGTTTTTTCATGGTTAGCCCCATAGACTGGCCTGCTTCTGGCGCGTGGTATCGTCGTCGACCAGGTGGATTTCCTGCCGGCGGATCTTGTTGCGTATCGAGGGGGCGTCGGCGCCGGTCAGTAGTAGCGGCTCTGCCACCAGGTGGCGTGAGATCCCGTTCGTATCCAAGGACTGGCAGATCACCGCCTGCAGGCCTTCAGCCGCTACTTCGTAGGCGTTGCCAGCCAAGGGCTTAGCGAGCGTGACCAGCTTCTCGATGGCTTGTGGCCCGGATTTGCTGTGCATGGTGGCGATGACCAGGTGGCCGTTCAGCGAGGCCTTGCAGGCCTGGTAGGCGGTGTCCTCGTCGCGGATCTCGCCGATCAGCACCAGATCGGCGCCGGTGCGGAGCGTTCTGGTCAATGCCTCCGAGTAACCGCCAGATCGCCGTGAGGTCTGCACCTGGATGCAGCGGCCCAGTCCGTGCTGACCATTCAGGTTGGTTTCCGTTGGATCTTCAACCGCGAACGCAATGCCGCCATGGCGGGTCAGTCGCTCGACGATCAGCGATGCCGCTGTAGAGGTTTTGCCAGTACCCATATCGCCGCAGATCAGCACCAGGCCGCGCAGGCCTGGGTCGAGCAATGCCTCGGCCACTTCGCGGGGGAAGCCGAGCATGTTGAAGTCGCGGATTTGCGCATTGGACTTGCGCAGGACATAGACGCTGCCGCTGAACGCATCGTTGAACTGGGTGACCCGCAAGATAGTGCCCTCGACCGAAAGGGCGAACTCGGGATCCTGACGCTCCTGGTAGACCGCCTGGCAGCGTTGGCGAAGTTCTTCGATTTCAGCGGCCCAAGCCTCCGGCACTGACACTCTTGAGGTGCCGGCGCCTTTCAAGCCCTTCACGTCCGCGAAATCGTCGCCGAAGTACAGGTCGACGAAGTCCGCTTCGGTGATCAAACTCACGAATTGACGGTCCAGGTGATGGTGTTGGTGGTTCCGCTGCAGCTGGTGGTGGCCGCTGCGGTCGTCACCTCTGCAGTGGTGGCGGTACCGCTGTTGATCTTGGTTTGCTCGTATTGGTTTTTGGCGACACGAGTGGCCAGAGCGATACAGGCATCCTTGGGCAGAGCCGAGCTGGTGATCGCAAAGCCCATGCCGGTCGAGGTGACGGTCACGGATCCACCGTACACGTTGTAGAGCACGCCCGAGACGACGCTCATGTTCTTCGGCACACCGTTCACCGCGATGAGGCTGGTGACCAGGTTGGTGCCACTGGTGCCATAGCCATTCGAGCCTTTCAGCGCCCTGGTGTTGGTCGTCAGGGCGGCGATGTTGCCCTGCTCTTCACTGATGTTGGATGAGCCGAACAGGCCGGCGCCGCGGGATACCGCCAGGCCGATGCCGATGGCGACGATGATCAGGACGATGACTGCTTCGATGGAGACGAAGCCTTGTTGGTGGCGCGGGCGCTTCTTTGCGGTTTGCATCTGTGGATCCTCTTTGGGCTTGGGGTTCATTGCGCAATGCCGGCACGGACGATGGCTTCCATCTCGTAGGTCCCGAGCAGGACCAGGATCATCATGGCGCCGACGAGCAGGAGAGACAGACCGCGGATCAGGCCGGCAGCGGCGTCGACCTGTTTAAGGCTGGTATTGAGCCAGCGATCGCTGAAGCGCAGGGCGGCTTCGGCGAAGCCTTTGCGGCTGGCCAGTACACTGAGGAACTGGATGGCCTGCTTGTCCGGAAACTCGTGTCCGGCGTTCTTCAGGGCTTGGCCGAAGTTCTGGCCCAGGCCGACGCCATAGCGAGTGGCCTCGATGCGTTGCTTGAGCCAGGGATTGGCGGTGCGGCTGAGCCTCTGCAGGCTGTCGTAGGGCTTGATGCCCGCACGAAGCATGACCGCGACGTTCAGCAGGAAGGTCGTGCCTTGTAGCGTCCGATAGATGGACCAGGGCGGTAGGCGATCAAGGAATACTCGCCCGCGTCCGGTGTAGTAGGGCAGCGTGGCGAAGACCAGGATCAGCAAAGCGATGCAGCCGCCCAAGGCATAAACGCCTTCGTCGGTCACGAACGTGGCGATGTCATAGAGCGCCGCAGCGGTGCCCGTCCAGGTCTTGGGATCGGACATGCGCGCCATGTTGGGCACCATCTTGTAGGAGATGACGCTCAGCAGGTAGATCAGCAAGGCCCACAGCATGCCCGGATAGAAGGTTGCCTGGGCCACCGATGACAATATCTTGCCGCGCGCCTCGATGAGGCGCACGCAGTCGTTCAGTGCACTGATGAGGTCGCCGCTTTCCTGGCCGGCATCGATGAGGGCGCGCTCCTGTGAGGGCAGCCAGGCCGCCATGGCGTCGGCGAGTACCTTGCCGTTGGAGACGCCCATAAAGGCCTCGCGGCTGGCGAGGGCGATGGGATGGTGCTTCTGCTTGCCACTGTCGCTGTAGATGCCATGAACCTCCCGCACGGCGTCCTTGAGCTGGACGCCGTTCTCCAGCAGGGTAGAGGCGCTTTCGTAGAACTGCAGGCGCTCTTTGGCCCCGAACTGGGTGCTGTACCAGCGCTCCTGGATGTCACTCAAGAACTCGGCGAGCATCAGGCTGCCTCCTCTGGGTCGAGGACGTACAGGTCCATGTCCAGCGGGCCGATGATGATCTCAGCCGCTGCCGGGTCGTAGAGGCCCTCGTTGATGCGGCGAATGGCATGCGCGTGCTTGGTGATGCCCTCCATGTGCTGTACCCAGTAATTGCGGGCTTCGGCGGGGCCTCGCTCGCGGAACACGCGCATGAACCGCAGGTTGGGCATGAGTACTTCGGCAACGACAGAGCGCCCGGAGAAGCCGGTCTGCCGGCAGTGATCGCAGCCCGGGCCGCGCACGTAGACCGTCTCGGCAGTGCAGGATTTGTCGATGCGCTCGACCAGGTTCTGGTCCAGATGCTGGCGGTGATCGACGAAGCGCTGCTTGCAGTGTTGGCAGAGCTTAGGCAGCAGGCTCTGGTTGATCATGCCGGTGAGTAGCGCGGGGTCGTACAGCAGGGTCGGATCGACGCCCAGGTCGAGCAGGCGCTGCAGGATGCCGATGGCGGTGTTGGTGTGCAGGGTCGACCAGACACCATGGCCGGTCATGGCGCCGCGCATTGCGGCAACGGCCGCGAACAGGTCACGGATCTCGCCGTACATCAGGTAGTCGGGATCCAGGCGCATGCTGTTGCTGATCGCCGCCGCCCATGCCTGAGTCTCGGCCTGCGGATCGGTCACGTCATAGACCAGAGGCGTCTGGTTCACCCCGTCGCCGTCGATGTTGTATTCGGGTGGATCCTCGACGGTCAAGATGTGCTTGGTCCCTCCCATCATCTGGTCCAGCAGGGTCAGCACGACCTTCAGGGTCATGGATTTGCCGGAGCCGGTGGGGCCGGAGAGGATATTGATGCCATAGGGCAGCCGCATCATGCGCTGCAGCAGCTTGGTCTGCTCTGGCAGGTAGCCCAGATCCTCCAGGCTGTTCAGGCTGGCGTCGTTGTAGAGCAGGCGCAGCACCATGATGAAACCGTCGGCCCGGGGCCGGGTCGACACCCGCGCGCCATACAGCCCCAACTGGTCCACGAAGGCCTTGCTGACGCGGGCGTCCTGGCTGAGGTGGGGCTGGAACAAGGATTCCGCTACGTCGCACATGGACTGGTAGATGGTCGAGCACAGCGGCTGGATCTGCTGGAAACGCGGTCGGGTGAAGGTGTTCAGCAGGCTATCTATGCGGAAGCGGATCTTGCTCTTGCCGTCATGGGCGACGATGAAATGGATGTCACTCGCTCGCTGCTCGCAGGCTTGGCGGATGATCTTGATGACCTCGGCCTGGTTGTGCGTGACCCGCTCACCGTCGCCGACGATGGTTTCACCGCCCTGGACGATCCCCGCCTTGTAGATACGGTTGATGTGGTCGAGGTCGGCCAGCTCCACCTGGTAATGGAAGTTGGAGCGCTCAAGTCGGTCGCAGAACGCCATGACGTGCAGGTCGTTCTGGTGACTGCCCGACACGAAGAGCGTGCCGTCTTCGGTGAGCGCCATGATCTCGCGCTGTTCTTTCGGCAGCTCCCAGTGTTCGCCAGGCGCGCTCAAGACGCGCGGGGGGAGCATAAGTGCCTTGTTTGCAACCGACAGGCTGGACATGACGGGTCCTCAGCGATCGTAGGTAGACGGCGGCATCTGGCCGGGCACCGCGCCAGGCAGAGCCGGCGCGATGGGCATGGCCAGTCCTTGCGGAGTCGACTCAACGGTGGGGGCCGTGTTGGAGAAGCCGACGGGGAAGCGCTTGCCGTCCTTGCTCAGCAGCACCTTGTCCAGGCTGATCGACTCCACGCGGTACCCCCCAGGCAGATCCTGGCCTTGGCCCGCATCGGCTTCATAACCGCCAGCGAACAAGAAGGAGGCCGTCATCTTGCCGCCAGAGCCGTAGATGGTTCTGACCACCGGTGCAGGCAACGACATCTCCGCCGGCGGCAGGTTAGAACTGATCGTCATTCCCTGCTCCAGGGTGACGTTGCGCCCCTGTAGCTTGGATCTGGCTTCCTCGAGGCGAACCTTGGCCTCGGCCAAGACGGTTTCGGCCTGGACGTCCGACAGCTCGCCCACTGTCGAGGAGGCATGGACCGGAAGCGCGAGCCCTGTCAGGTTGGCCAGCAGAAACAGCGACAGGGACAACAGCGCATCATTGAGGCTTCGCATAAATCTCTCCTGCTACAGACCAGGCGAGCTGGCTGTTCTTGAGGGTGGTTTCGATGAGCGTGGTGCGCACGCCTATGCCCGGCAGGTCTTCCAGCGAGAGCACCGGCGGCAGCGTCGATTCCGCATGGAAGGTGAACTTCGTCCAGGGCGGAGTGACTGTTATGGCTGGCTGGTCGTTACCCGGCAGTTGCTGGATCGGCTCGGCCTGGGCGGGGGCTAGCCGCGGTGCGATGCCTTGCTGGTAGAAGTAGCTGGTCACCGCCTGCAGGACCTGGTCCTGCGAGGGCAACTCCTCGTTGCTGCCAATAGCCACCTTGAGCGGGACGCGCACGCCGACCGTATTACCGTCGTCGATCAGGAAGGCAGGGGCCTCTTCGAACAACAAGGCAGACGCTTCGGTGAATTGCTTGGCGGTGCTGGTCCCAGCCCGCTGGTAGGTGGCGGCCAACGCCAGGCCATCGCACGTGGCCGACTCGAACTGCCAGCCGGCGATCGACAGCGGCAATACCCGTTCGGCCTTGCTGCAGGCCTTCACCAGGTCCTGGGTGTCCGGCAGCGAGGCCCATGGATGTTCCAGGGCGGCGAGATCCAGCGGAGACTTGGCCTGAGCGTTCTTGGCCGCCAGCTCAGCCAGGCGTTGCCGCTCGGCTTCGAGAGCCGCTTGCCGAGCAAGCTCCTCCTGGTGGGACTGCCACAGATGGAAGCCGATGCCGGCGCCGATGAGCAGTCCGGTGCAGACTCCGACGGTGACCAGCTCCTTGCGCGACAGGCCGAATGTGAGTTGACGTAATTTGTACCCATTGCGCAAGCGCTTGGGTGCGAGCAGTTCCTCGATGTCAAAAGGCCTGACGTCGAAGCCGAATCCCTCCGGCACGAAGAGCTGGGCGTTCTTCAGCAGGCCGCGGTTCTGCAGGACGGTGATGCGTTGTTTCGCATCGGCGAACGTCGTGACCAGATCGCCGCCGGGAATGATTGCCCCCTCGGCGGTGCCGGCGATGGCGTATAGGTCCTCGTCGATCTTCCAGCAGGCCACGAAGTCCGCATCGAACTGCCCGGCCAGCGCCGTGGCCATCGAGTACATGCCCTTGACCGCGCCCAATTTCTTGGCGACGAAGCCCGCCTGAATCTTGGTGGGTGCCTCTCGGATGGCCACGATATCCAGCCCGTGCTCCTTGCCGTAGGCACGCGCCTCCTTCATGAACTGCCGGGGAGTGCTCAGTGGATGCCAATAAAGGCCGGTCACGAACTTGCGGCCGTTATAGGTCAGGACGCGGACCCAGGATGCTGGGTCGGGGCGGGTGATGTCATTTTCCATGGTCAGCCCATCACCACCGGCGTAATCAGAACCACGATGACGTTTCGTCCGGTATTCCGCATGCGCCCGCCGCCCAGGCCGAAGAAGTCGGAATCGCCGGTGCCGAGCTTGCTGCTGTCCTCCGTGTCTTGCTCGAAGCCGCTGAGTACCAGGGTTTCGCCACTACGCAGCTTCACCTTCTGGTCGAAGATCTGCACGCCGAAGCTGGGAAATTGAGCTCTGGACTCGCCGCTGGTTACCGTCTCGAATGTTGGTTCAGAGGACATGTTGATGTTGATTTTCAGCAGCAGCTCGCTGTCCGGCATGACGAAGGGGATCAGCGACATGTTGTAGCCGCTGGTCACAGTGCCTGGGATCAGGGAAGTGGTGGTTCCCACTTGCGCCACGCTGCTGACCTGGCTGGAGGCGAGATAGCTCTTGAGCCTGCCAATCTGGATTGGCGCTGACTGCAGGTTTAGTGTCGTGACCGAAGGGGAACGCACGCTCAGGATGCGGCTCTGCTGCGACAGCGCCTGGAGCATCGCGTTGGAGCCTGCCCATGCACTGTTCGCCGTGTCCAAGATGCTGACCGAACCTGAGACCGCACTCGGGTCGATTCCGGGCATGGTGTTTTTGAGTGAAATGCCCCACTTGTTGCTCAACGACCTGTAGACAAGATCCCAATCGATGCCGATTTGGTCGCGATCCGTGAGCTCCACCGTGACGACTTTGACGTTGAGGATCACCTGCTTGGTGATGCTGTCGTTTTCATGGTTGATGGACAGCTCGACCCTGCGCAGCACGTCCGGCCGGTCGGTGACGGTCAGGGTGCCGGTGGCACGGGACAGCGCCATACGACCGACACCTGGCGTGAGCATCGATTTCACGCTGCCCTCGATGTCATTCAGGATCGAGGTCTTGAGGGAGACGCTGGTGGCCTGAGTGCTGCCAGAGTCACCGCTGATGCCCGACGAACCGCTGCCACCTCCGCCGGAGGAGCCGTCGCCGCTGGCCCCGGTGGATGCGGTCATGCCGGAGCGGACGGTGGAGTCGACCTGGGTCGTATCGTCGAAGGCGTAGACCCGGAAGGTCTTGGTGTCGAGGTAGTAGATGACGACCGCCTTCTCAGCGGGATCGAACCGCCAGGACACCCCGCTGCGCGAGGTGATCAAATCGAGGAAGCCCGAGACCTTGTCGTTCCAACTGATGTTGGAGATCAGGCGCGAACCGCCGGCCCCGAGCCCGCCGAATGAGCCAAAGTTATTGCCCAGCGATCCTCCGGCACCGGCCATGGAGCTTGGGAACAGCATGCTTGCCATATCCTGGTTGGACGAGGTGGTGGGCGGGGAGCTGCTGGTCACGGTCGGCGCCGAGATCGACCCCGCGGAGTTGAGCGCATCAGGCGTGATTTGCACGTTCAGCTTGCATTGGCTGATTACCTCCTGCGCCGCCTGCTGAAGGGAGACGCTGCCAACCGGCTTCCAGATGAAGGTGCAGTCCTGGTGCTTAGTCAGCCCGCGCTTCGAAACGATCGGTTGGGTACTGACCCAGGGCCTGTCGGAGAAAACGACGGTATCGCGCTTCGGTTCCGTCAGGTTGTTGCGCAGGGATGCCGCAATGGCGCTGGCAGAGTCGGCAGCCGCCTCGCTGCGCTGCATCGACTCGTTGACGCGCTGGATCCCGCAGCCGGAAATGACGAGGGCCAACAGGGTGAGGACGGCGATGGATTTCAGATTGGGCTTGATCATCATTTTTTCTCGACGACCACGATCAGCCGCTGGGAGAGAGGTGAAATGTCGACGTAGAACGGACGCGGCGCCTTGTCGTACAGCGGGAAGACCTGGCTGATGGCGTCCGGGAAAGAGCCCTCGAAGCGCAGGGGGGCTTCGATCGGGTAGTCCAGTCCGACCGCCCGCCAGATAACCGTCCATTCAGCGCGTTTGGCCCAGTCCTCAACGGAGTCGCGAAGTGTTGAACCAGAGGCGGCCATCCATATCTGAGGCAGCGGCCGCGGAGCCGGGGTAGGGGGCGCAGCGGTCTTGGTCGACAGACCGGCAACGGCGACCGGCGTGCTGGCGGTGCTTGGCTTGGAAGCGACGTCCACGCCGCCAGGGCCCTTGGCCTGGCCTGGTGCCGGGGAAGTGATGGCCGTGGCAATAGAGACATCCTTGGCGGGTGCCACTGGGGAGAGCACAGGGTGCTGCGTGGGATTGCTGGAGGCCTTCGGGGGAGTTGCAGTAGTTGCAGGGTTAATGGCGGGAGGTGTCGTTACCGTTGAAACGATAACGCCGCTATTGGAGCTGGAGTCGCCAGCAGTGCTGTTGCCGGACGCCGGCGTCGACAGTGAGGCGTTCTGCTTAGCGTAGAGCGTGGTCGATGGTTGCGGTGGACCGGGCAACTGATAGCCCGGGCGCAGCACGAAGCACACCTGGCGGTTGACCTCGTCCACCTTCACCTGCCAGGCGGGACCCGACAGCACCTGCAGGGTGTTACGCAGGGTCATGGGACCGAGCTTGTACTGGGCGGCCGGTAGGGGCCGGGTGTACAGGATATTGACGTGCCCGCTGTCAGTTGGGCAGAGCGAGTAGCCCGAGCGCTCGACGACATACTGCATCGCATCGCGGACATTCGGGTGCATGTTCGCCGGGATCGTCACGTCGATGATCTGCGCCATCAAGTCACGCTGGCCAGCGCCGGGCTGGGTACTGACGAGCGTGTAGCGGCCGTATCGCACGACTGGCTCTTTCTCGGCGACCGCACCATTGGGGTACAGGTCGGGAGCGAGCAGATCAGGGTTGCGGCTGCTGTCGAAAGCCGGTTGGGGCTGTTCAACTTTCTGGGTGGTGCAGCTGGCGACGAGCGCGAGCAGCGAGAGAGTGGTCAACTGCCTGATCATGTACCGAGAGGCCCCCTTTGATGATGGGGGCCACGTTGGCAGGCCTATTGCCATGGTGCAGCAGGAAATACATACACCAGCAGGCCGGCATTTTTTTTGACTCACGCCGAGTGAAAAATGGTGCCCTGCTAGGCTAAGTGTTTCCGAGAGAGGGGAGATGACAGAAGTTCGTGTTGATCAACGAATTTCCGTGAGACTTCAGTGAGGCAATGCTCGCCATGATGTGCTGCCATCGATCCCAAACAGCGAGCAGTGACCGACAGCGGTTGACTCAAGCCGGATGGTCGCGACAGGCAGGAACCGGCCCAGACCGTGTAAAAACGCAGCAAATGATGGCAATCGGTGGCTGATCTGGTAGGGGCGCCAATGACTCGAACGCGTACAGTATATGGCTTGGCTCGTATGAGGGCACGAACGCTTGGCCTATTGCCAGAATAATTGCCCGTACTCAAAGCGTACCCTGCGATGTGGTCCCGGTCGCAAAATATTTTCACCTTGGCCTTCCCGGGGAATTGAAGCAACCCATTTCCTGAACCGGATCAAGCGTCCGGCTTCATTCGGCGTACGACCGAAGATTGGCTGATTTTCAAATGCTTTGCCGCCGCGCGTGTACTGCCAAAGCGCTCGACGGCTTCCAATACCAGCTCGCGCTCAAAACGCGCGGTCCTGGCTCTTAGATCGGCGGGGCCAGCTTCATGATCTCCGTTGCGAGTGACGCACAGCTGCGGCGGAAGATAATCGGTGCGGATAAGGGCATCGGGGGTGGTGACGACCAGCCTTTCGATCATGTTGCGCAATTCTCGGACATTTCCAGGCCAACTATGGTCCAGCAGCGCCGCCAGCGCCTGCTCGGAAAAGCGTTTGGTGAGGTTGTATTGTCCGTTCAGTTCATCGAGAAAATGCTGTACCAGAGGCAGTATGTCCTCGCGCCGTTCGCGCAAAGGCGGTACATGAAGCGGGACTACATTAAGCCGGTAGAAAAGGTCGCTTCTGAATTGACGCGAATCGACCATTGCCTGCAAGTCCCGATTGGTGGCTGCGACTACCCGAACGCTGACCGCGATGGAACGCGTGCTGCCCAGGCGCACCAGTGTTTTATCCTGCAGCACCTGTAAAAGTTTCACCTGCAGGTCGAGCGGCAGCTCGCCTATTTCATCCAGGAAAAGGGTGCCATGGTTGGCCACCTCGATCATTCCGATCTTGCCTTGGCGCTGAGCGCCGGTAAACGCGCCCGCGTCGTAGCCGAACAACTCGGACTCCAGCAGCTCGCGTGGAATCGCACCACAATTGATCTTGACGAAAGGTCCCTCGCTGCGTGAGCTCTCTGTATGAATCAAGCGCGCCATGACCTCTTTGCCGACGCCGGACTCCCCGGTGATCAGCACCGTCGTGTCCACGCTGGCGACCTTCATCGCCAGCGTGCTGATCTGTTGCATGCTCGGACTGCGGAGGATGATGCCGGCTATGGCGGGGCCGCTCATCCGGAGCTGGCTGACCTCCAGTGCATAGCGGCGCAGTTTTTCCTGTGCGCGCGCCAGCTCTTCCTGTAGCTGGAGGAGCTCGGTCGTATCTCGGGAATTGATAATGACCTTACGGACGTTGCCCTGCTCATCGAGCAGCGGGATACCGGTGACCATGATTGTCTTGCCGATCCGTGTTTCTTGGATTGAGGTGACCCTTTCACGCGTCGCGATCACACGGGGCGCAATGACCGGCCGGATAAGGCCCGCACTTTCAAGTTCAAATACATTCTTGCCGATCAGATCGGCCGCCACGATCCCATAGTTTCGCTCGCAGCCCTCATTGACCATAAGCGTCTTGCCTGCGCCGTCCGTGATAAAAATGCCATCGAACGAGTTTCGGTAAATTTCCCGAAAGTCCAGGTACAGCTGTTCAAGCTGTTTCACCTGGGGCGAAAACCTTGCCACTGCCGATGATGGCCAGAACACCAGCGCACTGTCTTCCAGCACCTGATGGCTCGCCACTTGATAGTGCTCACCGTCCATCTCAAGCAGCGAATCGCTGAACTTTCCCGTTTGCGCCCAGGCTTCTAGCTCCGGCTCCTGCCAGTGATCGACGGCCAGCCGGAGTCGGATATGGCGAGAGGATAGGTACTCATTTATCCAAACGGTTCCCACTTGGGATTTACCCATGATTCCGATCGGAAGCTGGCTGACGAGGGCGGCGACAAACTCGGCTGTAGAGGTCATGTGCATCTCACGCAACTAACTGGGCGGGCGTACCACTGATATCGATTCATATTTGAATCGATATCAGTTTCCGCAAAGATCTTGCTCGTGGCGAAAGCCCTAAACATACCACAAAAGCTATGAGTCACTTTTGACTCACGTAATTCATTTATGAATCGAATTACGGGGCTTCAGCTCGTAAAAAATTCTCGTTAGTAATACTTGAGAGCAAAAAAGACAGGGAAAACAGAAGGTTGCAAATTCTGGCATACATGCTGCTAACAGTCTGAACATACCAGCGCTCTGGGCGCGGTTAGAAAACAATAAATGCCGAAGAACGGTGAGGAGAATGGACATGACAGCGAAGCTAGTGATTTCCAAGCACGAAGTAGCCATCCCTGAAAGATACGAGCAGGCATCTGGCTCGCGATGTAGGTCAGTGCACTTTCAGAATCTCATGCGAGCAAAAAAGCGAACCATCGGTCCGCTACTGATCGCCACTCTTGGCTTCTTTACCGTGATGACTCTTCTGGCGGGCTACGCCAAAGGCTTCATGACCATCAAATTGTTCGGCTCAATGAATGTTGGGTTCAGTTTGATACTCCTGGCTTACGTTATCTGCTGGGCAGGAGCGCTTCTTTACGTTCGTGCCGCCAGTGGGCCGTTCGACGCGCAAACCAAGCAGATCATCGAAGAAAACGACGATCAGAGGACATAATCATGAAAATAATGACACTGGTTATCTTCTTCGCCATCTTGGCGCTGACAATGGTAGTGACCTACTGGGCGGCCAAGCGAACCAATACGGCAAGTGAGTTCTATGCCGCCGGGGGCAACCTCTCCGCAAAGGAAAACGGCTTTGCGCTAGCCGGTGACTGGATGAGCGCCGCCGCATTTCTCGGCTTCACCGGTCTGACTGCTTTGTATGGCATGGATGGCTCGCTTTATGCGGTATCCGCACTTGCGGCCTTCTTGCTGATTCTGATGGTGATTGCCGAGCCCATACGCAATACCGGTAAGTTCACCCTGGGCGATGTAATCTCCTACCGGATGCGCCGGCCAGAAGCCCGGCTGGCTGCGGTGATCGGAACGACTGTCGTAAACCTAGCTTATATGATCCCGCAGATGGCCGGCGCCGGCGTACTGATGAAGCTATTGCTCGGCATTCCGTACTCCACCGCCGTGGTGTTCGTCGGGGTTGGCATGGTCGTCTACGTGCGCTTCGGCGGCATGATTGCCACCACCTGGGTACAAATCATCAAGGCGGTATTGCTACTCACCACCGCCGCGACAATGGTCGTTTGGCTTCTTTCGAAGGTCGGTTTCAATCCGTTGAATCTATTCTCGGGCGTCGAGGATATATATGGGGCGCAGATGCTCGCGCCCGGCAATTACCTCAAGCATCCGCTGGATACCTTTTCGCTCGCTCTAAGTCTGATTGTCGGCACTGCGGGCCTGCCGCACATCATGACGCGCTTCTTCACAGTGCCCGATGCGAAAACCGCGCGAAAATCGGTCATCTGGCTCATGTTTCTGGCTGGTAGCTTCTTCATCGTCACGACCTTGATCGGTCTGGCCTCGGCAATGTTCGTCGGCCAGGACCGAATCCGCGCGGTTGATAAAGGCGGCAATCTGGCGTTGCCGCTACTGGCCCAGTATCTGGGAGGCGGCGCGGGAACCATCGGTGGTGAGATCTTCCTGGCCGTTGTCTGTGCGGTTGCGTTTGCGACGATATTGGCTGTAGTGGCAGGGCTCACGCTGGCAACGTCCGGGACCATTGCCCATGACCTGTATGTCAATGTGATCAAGAAGGGCCGCGTGAGCGAGGCTGGGCAGGTGCGCGTCGCCAAACTCTCGACGCTCGCGGTGGGAGCGCTTGCGATTGCATTTGGCCTGCTTGCCGAGGGCGTTAACGTCGCCGTACTGGTGATCCTGGCTATCGCCATCGCAGCATCCGCCAATTTCCCCATCATCGCGTTATCGCTGTTTTGGCGTCGCTTCAATACGGCAGGCGTGATCGGGGGCGTGGCGGTGGGCGGTATCTCGGCTGTGGCGCTTGCCTATATCGGTCCTGCTTTCATGGGCAGCGACGCCATCTTTCCCATTGTCAATCCAACCATCCTCAGCATGCCGTTGGGCTTTCTCGGCGCGCTCGTAGGCACTTGGCTGGGTGGCCGTGACTTGGCCAACGAGCATCGTTATGACGAAGTGCTTTTTAAAGCCCATACCGGTGTAGGGATTGAGAATGAACCAGCCTGACAGCTCCATCCATCATCATCTGCCGCGGCCCATTTGCGAGGCAACCATCCGCCCGGTTCCGGAACACCGCGCGGATCAGGAGCTAACCGAAATCTACCGGGATTTGAAAGCCACTTTCGGCGTGCCCTGGGTCGGGGTCATCACGCAGGCGGTCGCGCACTATCGGCCTTTCTTTGCCGAAGCTTGGCGACGCTTCGCGCCATCGGCGAAAACGCATTTCTTCGAGCGTGCCAGTGATGACCTGCGGATCCTATCTTGGGAGCTAATTGGACGGTCCTTCATCGTCGAGGGCCAGACAGGTCGGCTACAGGAGATCGGTTATTCGGCGCGGGAGATCGAGCAGATCAGAGCAGTGCTGGACATCTTTGACTACGGCAATCCGAAGTACCTGATTTTCGCCACTGCGATCAAGGAAGGCCTGCTGAGCGGCCGCACGTTTGGAGGCGCGGCAGGCGATGCATGGTGGCATTTCCCACGATCGCCGATCTGCCAGATTGACCCGATTCCGGTGATGGTTGAGGAGCACCACGCGGCAGGCACCCTCTCGCAGGTATATGCCGATATCAAGCAAACCCTGCAATTGCCTTTCATCAACAGTGATTACAAGGCCATGGCGCGTTGGCCGAGCTACTTGGAGCAGGCATGGGGCGCTCTGAAGCCCTGTATCGACACACCGGCTTATCAGGCTGGCAGGTTCGACATCAATGCGCATGCGCTGGCGACGCTCGATGCCCTGCCGACCGCTTACCGGATGAGCCGAGCCGATGCACTGCAGGCAGGGCTCAGCGAGGTACAAATCGATGAGCTTATCCAGGTTATCAGCCTGTTCCAGTGGTTACTGTCAGGGCTGATTTTAAACATCACTTATTTCAAGCAACAGGCGCTCAAATAAGCGTCTCTTCATAAAGGAAGATAAAAACTATGAAAAACATCCAAGGCATCGTTTTCGATCTTTATGGCACGCTGTATGACGTGAATTCGGTGGCGCAAATTTGCGAAGAGGTTTACTCGGGCCATGGCGATTCCATTTCTAGCCTCTGGCGACAGAAGCAACTGGAATACACATGGCTCAGGAGTTTGATGGGTCGTTACGTCAATTTCGAGAAAGCAACAGAAGATGCACTGCGCTTTACCTGCGCGCATCTGGGCTTGTCGCTCGACGAAGAAACCCACCAGCGCCTCAGTGACGCTTATTTGCATCTCAATCCCCATGCCGATACAGCCGACGCGCTGCGCCGCTTGAAGACCGCAGGTCTGCCGCTGAGCATCATTTCCAATGGCTCTCATTGTTCGATCGAGCAAGTGGTGACCAACTCGGAGATGAATTGGGCATTCGATCAGCTGATCAGCGTCGAGGATGTGCAAGTTTTCAAACCTGATGGCCGCGTCTATAGCCTTGCAGAGAAGCGCATGGGGTTTTCAAAGGAGAACATCCTCTTCGTTTCATCCAACGCTTGGGATGCGAGCGCAGCCAGTAACTTTGGCTTCCCGGTTTGCTGGGTTAACCGGAAAAACGGCGCGTTTGATGAGCTGGATGCAAAGCCGACACACGTTGTGCGTGATCTCGCCGAAATGGCGGACTGGTTGCTCAATTTATTCGATTAACCATTGCATCAGTCTTGAGAGACAACCGTTCGCTCAGGATGAAATCGCGCCGCGATTTCATCCCCCGGCGGACGTTGGTGCGAAAGATGAATAGGGTGTGCGCCCTGCCAGGCTGCGCTGCTAAATCCGGGTAGTGGTCGCACGCAGTCACAAACCTAAGGGCCCGTGGTCATTTTATGTACGGTTACCTTTGCCAACTTTCATTTGGACGGATAGTCCTCTGGTGCTATCTGATCTGGTACAGCATGGCACTCGTGCTGTATTTCGATTCGTCGCCAGTCCTGTGGTTAACCTCATTCGGTATAGGGTTACTGATGGGCTTTGGCATGCTTTTCAGTTCAACCGGGTTTCCGTTCGTGCCGATAAGGCTTGGTCGCTGGCAGGTTTTTCGCTTCTTCTTCATGCCATTTTGCGCATCCAGCTTTTCCGGAACCGCCATAGGCCAGGGATTCAACATTATTGCATTCCCGAAGGCAGAAGAAACCTTGGCGGCCTCGCTGGCCTGCGGTTTTTTTTGCCTGTGTGTCATTGGTGCTAAGCAATGGAGGCATCGTACGAAGCAGAACATCATCGGGATCGATCGTTCCGAACCGACCGATCCATAACTTAATAGACCCGTCTGGCGTAACAATCCTACAGCTGGCGCGGTCCCGCTTCTGATGGGTACTCAGGTGTTTGAACCGTCCTTATCTGCGCACGTGGTCTTGGATCATTTACTAGCTGTGCTTGATATCGGCGTGACCCACTTTACGGTCTGTGACATACGGATCGGTTGGGGAATGAGCTTCGATTCTTGCAAAACGGCAAGCCTCCATTACTGCCTGGAAGGCGCTGGCATACTGGCTGTTCGTGGCATACCGCCTATTCAGCTTGAACCACATAGTTTCGTACTTCTGCCGCCGGGAGTTGCGTATCGTCTTGAAAGCGTCTCGTCAAAACCGGTGCGGCTTAGGCATCATGGGCGCGTGCTTGGGGTGTCGTCTCAGGAGTCCGTTCCAACGCTAACCGCTGGCGAAGGTCAGCAGGGTATCGCTACGGCGTTCGGTGAGCTCCGCGTCGGATTGGTTGACGGGTCGGATCTTTTCACCTCATTGGGCGAGCCAATGGTTGTGCACTTTGGTAGCACCAATGGGTTACGAGACCAGTTTGTGATGCTGCTGGCCGAGTCGGAGCGCCCGAGATTCGGATCACGTGTACTGACGGAGGCATTGCTCAAGCAATGCCTTGTGCTAGCGTTGCGGCACTGGATCGAGCGTGATCCCTCGCCATTACCCTGGTTGGTAGCTATGGCTGACACGCGACTAAGTCGTGCATTGCACGCTATTTTTGAGCAACCTGCCGTCGCATATACAGTAGACAGTCTCGCGCTGATCGCAGGCATGAGCCGTTCGGCGTTTGCTTCTGCATTCCGGCGCGCCTTTGGTCAATCGCCGATGAGCCTGGTCAAGCTGGTGCGGTTACGCCGCGCCAGTGAACTATTGATCACGACGGCACTTCCAGTGGCCGAGATCGCCAAGCGAGTCGGGTTCTCCAGCAGGAGTAATTTTTCTCTGGCGTTTGGCCAGACTCACGGCATGGACCCAAGTCGCTTTCGCCGTACGTTCTCGGTGACTGGAGAAGGTAACGGCTTCAAAAAGAGCACATAAGGGTGCCAAATCAGCATCGGCATTCGGCGCAGCGCTCTCGCACTTGGCTGAACCATCGTTGCTAGCCAGGAAAGCTTGCAGATCCTGCTGCTGGCGTTTCTATGGCACGGTCCGTAGGGAAGGGGGGCATGTCGGCGAATGTGTGCTGGTCGCCGGCAACGTAAGGTGTCTACTTTCCTAATCCGTTTTCAAGTAATCGGCAAACGACAGCCCATATGATGCTCGTCGCGGCCACCATATTCAGCGCGGCCTTCGTGTGCAGTCCGAATGAAACGCAGCGCTTTCTGCCAGCCAAAATCGTGACTACAACAGTAAGCAACGGTAAGTTCTGGAATTATCTGGCCTACGAAATTACCGTCTTGATGCGGCGAGCCGGAAGTAGTCTCGAAGCGGGTAACTCGTACGATTCAAACGATTTTCAGATGTGATGCGTTTGAGAAGCAAGCATTCCCATGAGCTTGAATAGCATGTAGCCGGCTTAGAAGCATACGATCCTCACCCCGTAGCTGTGCCTGATGTATCCAAGCCTCCAGCGCTGCCCGAGTTTGCTTGGTGATCTCAAACTGTACCGGTCGCTGGGTTTTCTGCTGCATTACGATGGCTCGTGGCGACACGTGTGCTCTGTGGGCTATGTCGCGTACGCGAAGCTTCGTTAAATCACAGGCCCGAAGCTTGCTGTCGATGGCCGGGTCGAATAGAACGAGATCCTGGGTTCTTTCCGCGATCTGGAGCCGGACTCGGGTATCCAAAATATCTCTGAGCCGAAGGGCGCTTTCTGCCCGACTAGCTTTTCCTTATTCCAAGGCTGATGGCACTGGGTGGTCGTTGCTTTCATGGCTTGTCTCTCCTCGTGAGAGAAGGCAAGGAAGAGCCGTCATGGTGACGATCGCTAACGACCTATTTCAGCCAGTCGGCCGGCACTACGACTGATAACGAACTGGAGTCCATCTAGCTTGCTATTGAGTCAGGACAACAAAAATGCTCCGGATGGTGATGCCATACGGAGCACTAGAGAACATCAAGCTTGTATCAGTGCATCCAGTTCGCCCTTGCGATCAAGACTCACCAGATCGTCATTGAATCGCCCCGGGTTTTCTAGACACTCCCCAAGCTCTGGAAATAGCGCTTTTCGAACTCTACCGCGGAGGATGCTGACGGTCTCCTTGAACTCGCAGAACAGGATCACCTTGTCCTCGATATCGAGCTCGGCCAGCAGTTCTATGATGACGCGAACTTTCACTTGCTCCAGAAGCTGACGGAGCGCGCCGAGCCTGGCGAAGATCGGGCGGTCCTCGAGGCGGATGCGGTCGTACTGGCGGCGCTCCTCCTCGGAG
>TARA_R100001244_G_scaffold10690_13_pt1 | contig 32800 bp, 29 predicted proteins | sample TARA_R100001244 | Tara Oceans TARA_R100001244 (sample SAMEA2621564) | marine metagenome | biome: marine biome (ENVO:00000447); feature: mesopelagic zone (ENVO:00000213); material: "saline water (ENVO:00002010), including plankton (ENVO:xxxxxxxx)" | depth 790 m
GGGTGCAGCCGTTGCTCGAGTTGGCGGCGCAGGCGCGGGTTGCGGTAGGGCAGTGCGAACGGCGGGAGATGGATGCCTGGGTCGAGGGCGTGCACCAGGGAGTGGTGGCGGATGTCAGCCCGAGTCAGGTGTGGGGCGAGGCCATGCTTGAAGAGTTGCTTGATCGTGCCGAAGGCCCGCCGCTGTTGCTGGTGCTCGATGGCGTGACCGATCCGCACAACCTTGGCGCGTGTTTGCGCACGGCCGATGCGGCTGGCGCGCTGGCGGTGATTGTGCCGAAAGACAAGTCCGCCACGCTCACGGCGACCGTGCGCAAGGTCGCGTGTGGCGCCGCCGAAGTGATTCCGCTGGTGGCGGTGACCAACCTAGCGCGCAGCCTGGAAAAGCTCCAGCAGCGCGGCTTGTGGATCGTCGGCACTGCCGGCGAGGCCGAGCAGGAGCTGTACCAGCATGACCTGACCGGGCCAACCGTGCTGATCATGGGCGCTGAAGGCAAGGGCATGCGCCGGTTGACCCGCGAGCATTGCGATTATCTGGTCAAGCTGCCGATGGCTGGCAGCGTCAGCAGCCTGAATGTCTCGGTGGCCACCGGCGTCTGCCTGTTCGAAGCGCTGCGGCAGCGCAGTGCTGCCCGCAAGGCGTAGGGCGTAGGTTGGGTTGAGCTGGCGAAGCCCAACGCGGCTGTCGAGGTCGTCGAGCGGAGCACCTCGCGCGCACTGTTGGGCTTCGTCGCTGCGCCCCGCCCCAACTTCCGCGCTGTTCAAATAATCACCAGTTCGCCTTGCGTGTGGCGGGGGGCTTCTCTAGAATGTCGCCCCTTGCCGCGACGGCAGGTGCGTTTGTGCCTTTCTGTCGTAGCAAGACAAACAAGTGAAATTCACTCCTTGCCTGACCGCATTTGGCGGCAGGCTACAACCCGTAAGGAGCATTTATGCGTCATTACGAAATCATCTTTCTGGTTCACCCGGATCAGAGCGAGCAAGTCGGCGGCATGGTTGAGCGTTACACCAAGCTGATCGAAGAAGACGGCGGCAAAATCCACCGTCTGGAAGATTGGGGCCGTCGTCAGCTGGCTTACGCCATCAACAACGTCCACAAAGCCCACTACGTGATGCTCAACGTTGAGTGCACCGGCAAAGCCTTGGCTGAGCTGGAAGACAACTTCCGTTACAACGATGCCGTGATCCGTAACCTGGTCATCCGTCGCGACGAGGCCGTTATCGACCAGTCCGAGATGCTCAAGGCTGAAGAAAACCGCAGTGAGCGCCGTGAGCGTCGCGACCGTCCTGAGCACGCCGATTCCGCCGATGGCGATGACAGCGACAACAGTGACAACAGCGACAACGCTGACGAGTAATCCACGGATCTATTGAGGAGCCACTCTCATGGCACGTTTCTTCCGTCGTCGTAAATTCTGCCGTTTCACCGCTGAAGACGTGAAAGAGATCGATTTCAAAGATCTCAACACCCTGAAAGCCTACATCTCGGAAACCGGCAAAATCGTTCCTAGCCGTATCACCGGTACCAAGGCTCGTTATCAGCGTCAGCTGGCTACCGCTATCAAGCGCGCCCGCTTCCTGGCCCTGCTGCCCTACACCGACAGCCACGGCCGCTGAAACCGGATGTTCGACAAAAAGTAAGGGATAAATCGCATGCGCGCCTTAGCTGAATTCATTATGCGCGGCCGTATGCAGGCCACTCTCGTGGTGGTCGTTTCTGCGGCATTGCCGCTGCTGTTCTGGTTGAGTGCTGCCGCCGGGAGCCTGGTGCTTCTGCGGCGTGGTTGGAGCGATGCCGTCGGCATCCTCGCCTGGGCCCTGCTGCCGGCCATTGGCTGGTGGTATTTCGGTGAGCCGCGCACCCTGTTGGTGTTGCTCGGTGCACTGAGTTTGGCGTTGTTGTTGCGCGCCAATCTGTCCTGGAACCGCGTGCTGCTGTGCAGCGTGGCGTTGGGCCTGGTGTACGGGCTGATTTTGGGTGCGGTGTTCCGCGAACCCATCGAGGCGATGGCAGGTGAGCTGAACAAGCTTCTGCCGCAAATGCTCGAGGGGGTTCACCAACAGATGTCGGTGGACGAGCGAGCGCGCCTGGAGAGCCTGATTGCACCGGTGCTGACCGGTTTATTGGCGGCTTTGTTGCAGATCGTCAGCCTGCTGAGCCTGATGCTGGGGCGTTATTGGCAGGCGCTGTTGTACAACCCGGGTGGTTTCGGGCACGAATTTCGTGCCCTGCGACTGCCTCCGTCGCTGGCGATGTTGCTGCTGGTCGGCATGCTGTTAGGTCCCAATCTGGGGCCGCAAATGGCCATGCTGACACCGCTGTGCAGTGTCCCGCTGGTGTTTGCGGCCATCGCCCTGTTGCATGGGCTGGTGGCGCAAGGGCGATTGGCGAAGTTCTGGCTGGTCGGGCTGTACATCACGCTGCTGTTGTTCATGCAGCTGACTTATCCGTTACTGGTGGTTTTGGCCATTGTCGACAGTCTGTTTGATTTTCGTGGTCGCTTTGAGCGCAAGCACGGCTCAAGTCCCACGAACGGTGAAGGTTAAAAGTTAAGAGGTAAGACCCAAATGGAAGTCATCCTGCTGGAAAAAATCGCCAACCTGGGCAACCTGGGCGATAAAGTGAACGTCAAGGCTGGTTACGGTCGTAACTTCCTGCTGCCGTTCGGTAAAGCCACCGCTGCTACCGCTGCGAACGTTGCTGCATTCGAAGCACGTCGCGCCGAGCTGGAAAAACTGGCTGCCGAGAAGAAAGCTTCTGCTGAAACTCGCGCTGCTCAGCTGGCTGAACTGGAAGTCACCATCACCGCTACCGCGGGCGATGAAGGCAAACTGTTCGGTTCCATCGGTACGCACGACATCGCTGATGCCCTGACCGCCTCTGGCGTTGAAGTGGCTAAAGCTGAAGTGCGTCTGCCGAACGGCACCATTCGCCAAGTGGGCGAATACGACGTGGCCGTGCACCTGCACAGCGACGTTGAAGCGACCGTCAAGGTGGTAGTAGTAGCTGCCTAAGAACCTATCTACGATCTGCTGCGCGTCGGCCCTGCTGCGTTAAAAACAGGCTCGGAATGCTGATTTACAGCTCGTAAACTCCGCTTCCTCGCCTGTTTTTGCCTTGCATGGCTCTAGCTCGCGAGATCGTAGAAAGGTGCTACGGTCGCCTGCTAAGCGGGCCTTGCACTTAGGTGCAGGCCCGCTAACATCGGGCACGGCATTGCGAAAGCGATGCCGTGCCCTTTGTTTTTCTACACCAGAATTCTGCCCAGAGCCTTATGAACGACATCAGCCTGCCCGAACAGTACGACCTGCAAACCTCCGCCCTGAAGGTGCCGCCGCACTCGATCGAGGCCGAGCAAGCCGTGTTGGGTGGCCTGATGCTCGACAACAATGCCTGGGAGCGCGTGCTCGATCAGGTCTCCGATGGCGACTTTTACCGGCATGACCATCGCCTGATCTTCCGCGCCATCTTCAAGCTGGCCGAGCGCAATCACCCGTTCGATGTGGTGACCCTGTCCGAGCAGCTGGATAAAGAAGGCCAATTGCCTCAGGTCGGCGGTCTGGCCTATCTCGGCGAGCTGGCGAAGAACACCCCGTCAGTGGCCAACATCAAGGCCTATGCGCAGATCATTCGTGAGCGCGCCACCCTGCGCCAGTTGATCGGTATCAGTGCGGAAATCGCCGACAGCGCCTATGCGCCGCAGGGCCGCACCGGTGGCGAGATTCTCGACGAGGCCGAGCGGCTGATCTTCCAGATTGCCGAAGCGCGGCCGAAGACCGGCGGCCCGGTGGGGATCAACGACATCCTGGTCAAGGCCATCGACCGTATCGATACCCTGTTCAACTCCGGCGATGCAATCACCGGTCTGTCCACCGGCTTTACCGACCTGGACAACCTGACCAGCGGCTTGCAGCCGGCGGACCTGATTATCGTCGCCGGTCGCCCATCCATGGGTAAGACCACCTTTGCCATGAACCTGGTGGAAAACGCGCTGATGCGCAGCGACAAGGTGGTGATGGTGTACTCGCTGGAGATGCCTTCCGACTCCATCGTCATGCGTATGCTGGCGTCCCTGGGGCGCATCGATCAGACCAAGGTGCGTGCCGGTCGCCTGGATGATGACGATTGGCCGCGGCTGACCTCTGCGGTCAACCTGCTCAACGACCGCAAGCTGTTTATCGACGATACCGCCGGTATCTCGCCCTCGGAAATGCGCGCACGTACCCGCCGTTTGGCCCGTGAGCACGGCGAGATCGGCCTGATCATGGTCGACTACCTGCAGCTGATGCAGATTCCCGGCTCCAGTGGCGACAGCCGAGTCAACGAAATTTCCGAAATCTCCCGCTCGTTGAAGGCCCTGGCGAAAGAGTTCAATTGCCCGGTGATCGCCCTGTCGCAGCTCAACCGCGGCCTCGAACAGCGCCCGAACAAACGCCCGATCAACTCCGACTTACGTGAGTCCGGGGCGATCGAGCAGGACGCCGACATCATCATGTTCGTCTACCGCGACGAGGTGTATCACCCCGAGACCGAGTACAAGGGCGTGGCCGAGATCATCATCGGCAAGCAGCGTAACGGCCCGCTGGGCACTACCCGCCTGGCCTTTCTCGGCAAGTATTCGCGTTTCGAAAACCTCGCCCCAGGCAGCTATCAGTTCGACGAGGATTGATCCGGCAGCGCCGAAAAACTGTGCTCTTCAGCCAGTCAGATCAATAAAAACGGGCGCCCAGTGGTTAAACTGAGCGCCCGTTTTGTTTTAAGGACGTCTTCGCATGCGCCCACTTGTCGCCAGCATCGACTTGGCCGCCATTCGCCATAACTACGCCGTGGCCAAACGCTGTGCGCCGGGCCGCTCGGCGTTTGCCGTGGTCAAGGCGAATGCCTATGGGCATGGCGTGCGTGAAGTGGTCACGGCTTTGCACGATCTGGCCGATGGCTTTGCCGTGGCATGCTTGGAGGAGGCGGCCGAGGTGCGCGCATTGCATGCCGATGCCCGTCTTCTGCTGCTCGAGGGCTGTTTCGAGGCGGCCGAATATCAGTTGGCCGCGCAACTGGGCCTGGATGTGGTGGTGCACACTGAGCCGCAGGCGGTGCAGCTGCTCGCGGCCTCGCTGAGGCGGCCCTTGAATACCTGGCTGAAACTGGACAGCGGCATGCACCGCCTGGGTTTCAGTGCGGCGGCTGTGCGCGACTGGCACGCGCGGCTGCAGGGTGCAGAGCAGGTTGCCGAGCTGAACCTGCTCAGCCACTTCGCCTGCGCCGACGAGCGTGGTCACGCCCTGACCGAGCAGCAGTTGGAAGGCTTTCTCGATCTGCTCGACCTGGACTTCGCCCAGCGCTCATTGGCCAACTCGGCGGCGATTCTGACGATTCCGGCGGCCCACATGGACTGGCTGCGGCCGGGCATCATGCTCTACGGTGCCACGCCATTTAGCGAGCTCAGTGCCGGTGAATTGGGCCTTCAGCCAGTCATGACCCTGAGCGCGCAATTGCTGGCGATTCGTCAGGTGGCCGTGGGGGAGAGCGTCGGTTACGGTGCCAGTTGGACTGCCGCGCGCGCCTCGCGTATCGGGACGGTGAGCTGTGGTTACGCCGATGGTTACCCGCGTCATGCGCCATCCGGTACGCCGCTGCTGATACGCGGTCAGCGCTTGCCGCTGGTGGGGCGCGTGTCGATGGATATGTTAGCTGTGGACCTTACCGACCTGCCGGCCGCGCAGCTCGGCGATGAGGTGCAGTTGTGGGGCGCGCAGTTGCCGGTGGACGAAGTGGCACATGCGGCGGGCACCATCGGCTATGAGTTGCTGAGCAAGGTTACTCGGCGTGTACCGCGGCGCTACCACAACGCGTGAGTGCCGGCGCCATGCGCGTGCTCGCCCCCGCCGTTGCGCGTTCAACGGCTAGCGGGTGGATGACCGGTCAAAGGCCGCTGGTGACCTTGATTACGTCCAGGTGCAGGCGCGCGCTGCTGCTCAATTCGCCATCCTCACCGCTTATCGACGAGCCTGAGCGGCCGCGGGCCTTGACCTTGTACAGCGCCTCGTCGGCGGACTTGTAGAGGCCGGCGAACTGCTGGGCATGCTGAGGGTAGAGCGCCACCCCGATGCTGATGGTGACGATGAGCCGCTCGGCGCCATACAGCACCGGCTGCGCCAGTTCGGCAAGCAGGCGTTCGGCAATCTCGCGCGAATGCTGTTCGGCATCGGCGCCGCAGATCAGTACGGCGAACTCGTCGCCGCCCAGGCGGGCCACCGTGTCGCCGCTGCGCACATGCACGCGCAGGCGCTTGGCGATCGCCTGCAGCATCAGGTCGCCGGCATCGTGGCCGAAGCGGTCGTTGATCGGTTTGAAGTGATCGAGGTCGATCAGCATCAAGGCCACGCTTTCGTTGTGGCGGGCGGCGTTGCCCAGCGCCGACTCGCAGCGCTCGACCAGGTAGCGGCGGTTGGGCAGTTCGGTCAGTGAGTCGTGAAAGGCCGCATGCTCCAGCTCCTGCTCGCGTTGCTGCAAGCGAGTATTGGCGGCCGCCAGCTCGGCGGTGCGCTGCGCCACCGCCCCCTGCAATTCATCGGCATTGGCCTGAAACAGCGCCAGGCGCGCGGTTTTCTCACGATCGGCTTGCTGCAAGGCTTCGGCTTTCTCCAGCTTGAGCATTTGAATGCGATAGGCCAGGGCGAAGGAGAAGAGGATGGTTTCCGCAGCGACCGACAAGGGAAACAGGTAGGCGGTGAAATTGCTCGGCTCGATCAAGCCGGCGGCACGCATCACCAACACCACGGTGCTGGCCAGCACAGCGCCGTAGCCGAGCAGGTAGAAGCGTGCGGGAATAAAACCCTGATAGCAGCGCACGCCGGCGCTGAACAGCGCGGTCGGTACGGTGACGATCGGTGTGACGGCAATCATCAGGGCGCCCTCGGCGCGGTAGCCGAAGGCATTGATCACGATGGCGATGACATACAGCACGCAGCCGGCATTCAGCAGGCGGTGCGGCCAGATCAGGCCGCGCCTGGTATACAGCAGCTCTTGGGTGAAGCGCATGACGAAGATGCCCCACAGCGAGGGCAGGGTGATGCGGTCGAGCCAGAAGGGCACGGCGCTGTCTGGCCACAGGTACTGGAAGCCATGGCCGGTCATGCTGAGGATGAAGATCAGCACGCAGGCGGTGGCCATTACGTACCAGAAATAGGCTTTGTCGCGCAGGGCGATGAGGATGAACAGGTTGTACAGCAGCAGGGCGAGGATCACGCCATAGATCAGGCCGAAGCCGATGTTCTCGTTGCTCGCGTGCTGCTCGAGGTCGCCGAGTTGCCAGATCTTCAGTGGAAAGGAGTTGCCGGCGGGGTCGAGGCTGCGGAAATACAGGGTCAGCGGTTCGTTGCTCAGCTCCGGTAGTTTGAACAGCATGCGCCGGTAAGCGTGATCGCGCCCTTCAAGGTAGGGCACCGCATCGCCGGTTTCGCGAAGCTGCCAGCCGCCCTGGCCGTCGGGCAGGTAGAGCTGCAGGTTGAAAATGGTGATGCCGGCATTTTCCAGCCACCACTGGCGCGGTGCGTCTGCGCTACGTTGCAGGGTCACTTTGACCCACCAGGGATTGCGGCTTTGGCCCACGGTGGCGCGCCCGGCCGCCGGTTGAAAGCGCGCTTGCACGGCGGGGTCGGCCATGTCGGCGATGCTCAGTTGCGCCCCGACGTCTTCCAGCAGCTCGATGTGCTCATTCAGCGAAGCGCCGCTGCTGTCATTGCTCAGCAATAACGGGGCGCCGCTGGCCGCTGCGGATAGGCCGGCCAGACTCAACAGCAGGATGATCGAGGAGACTAACTGCGGCACTGCACACTCCTTGTCCCGGCTAGTTATTACCGATGTCGTTATTGAGCCGAGTATAGCCATAAGTGGCAGGTGTGATCACAAATTGCCTTGCGCATTGCGTGCCTGCGCATGCCCGCTAAACCTAGCGCTGTCGTCGGATTTGGTCAATTTTTGTGCTATATTTCGCGGCCGTTCAAATCGCAGAAACTTCGGTCATCCTCATGCAAGCAGCCAAGCCGTTATTCGACTATCCAAAATACTGGGCCGAGTGTTTCGGGCCAGCGCCTTTCCTGCCGATGAGCCGGGAAGAAATGGATCAGCTTGGCTGGGACAGCTGCGACATCATCATCGTCACCGGCGATGCCTATGTCGACCATCCGTCGTTCGGTATGGCGATCATCGGCCGGCTGCTGGAGTCGCAAGGCTTTCGCGTCGGCATCATCGCCCAGCCGAACTGGCAGTCGAAAGACGACTTTATGAAGCTCGGCGAGCCGAACCTGTTCTTCGGCGTCGCGGCCGGCAACATGGATTCGATGATCAACCGCTACACCGCCGACAAGAAAATCCGCTCGGACGATGCCTACACCCCCGGCGGCATGGCCGGCAAGCGCCCGGACCGCGCCAGCCTGGTGTACAGCCAGCGCTGCAAGGAAGCCTACAAGCACGTGCCGATCGTGCTCGGCGGTATCGAGGCCTCGCTGCGCCGCATCGCCCATTACGATTATTGGCAGGACAAAGTACGCAACTCGATTCTGATCGACGCCAGCGCCGACATCCTGCTGTACGGCAACGCCGAGCGCGCCATCGTCGAAGTGGCTCAGCGCCTGTCCTACGGCCACAAGATCGAAGACATCACCGACGTGCGCGGCACCGCGTTTATCCGTCGTGATACGCCGCAAGGCTGGTACGAGGTCGACTCGACCCGTATCGACCGGCCGGGCAAGGTCGACAAGATCATCAACCCGTACGTCAACACCCAGGACACCCAGGCCTGCGCCATCGAGCAAGAGAAAGGCCCGGTTGAGGACCCCAACGAAGCCAAGGTGGTGCAGATCCTCGCCAGCCCGCGGATGACCCGCGACAAGACCGTGATCCGCCTGCCGTCGATGGAGAAGGTGCGCAACGACCCGGTGCTGTACGCCCACGCCAACCGCGTGCTGCACCTGGAAACCAATCCGGGCAACGCCCGCGCGCTGGTACAGAAGCATGGTGAGGTGGACGTGTGGTTCAACCCGCCGCCCATCCCGATGACCACCGAAGAGATGGATTACGTGTTCGGCATGCCTTACGCGCGCATTCCGCACCCGGCGTACGGCAAGGAGAAGATCCCGGCCTACGACATGATCCGTTTCTCGGTGAACATCATGCGTGGCTGCTTCGGCGGATGCACCTTCTGCTCGATCACCGAACACGAAGGGCGGATCATCCAGAACCGCTCGGAAGAATCGATCATCCGCGAGATCGAAGAGATCCGCGACAAGGTGCCGGGGTTTACTGGGGTTATCTCGGATTTGGGTGGCCCTACGGCCAATATGTACCGCATCGCCTGCAAGAGCCCGGAGATCGAGTCCGCGTGCCGCAAGCCGTCGTGCGTGTTCCCTGGCATCTGCCCGAACCTGAATACCGACCACAGCTCGCTGATCCAGCTGTACCGTAGCGCCCGTGCGCTGCCGGGGGTGAAGAAGATCCTCATCGCCTCGGGCCTGCGTTACGACCTGGCGGTCGAGTCGCCGGAATATGTGAAGGAGCTGGTGACCCACCACGTCGGTGGCTACCTGAAGATCGCCCCGGAACACACCGAGGAAGGCCCGTTGAATCAGATGATGAAGCCGGGTATTGGCAGCTATGACAAGTTCAAGCGCATGTTTGAGAAGTACTCGAAAGAGGCGGGCAAAGAGCAGTACCTGATCCCGTACTTTATCGCCGCGCACCCGGGCACCACCGACGAAGACATGATGAACCTGGCTCTGTGGCTCAAGGGCAACGGCTTCCGCGCCGACCAGGTGCAGGCGTTCTACCCCTCGCCGATGGCCACCGCCACGGCCATGTACCACTCGGGCAAGAACCCGCTGCGCAAGGTCAGCTACAAGAGCGACGGCGTGACCATCGTCAAGAGCGAGGAGCAGCGCCGTTTGCACAAGGCCTTCCTGCGTTATCACGACCCGAAAGGCTGGCCGATGCTGCGCGAAGCGCTGACCCGCATGGGCCGCGCCGACCTGATCGGCCCGGGCAAGAACCAACTGATCCCGCTGCACCAGCCGGCTACCGACAGCTACCAGAGCGCGCGCCGCAAGAACTCGACGCCGGCTGGCAGCCACAAGGTGGCCAAGGAAACCACCAAGAGCAAGCCGCTGCTCACCCAGCACACCGGCTTGCCGCCGCGTGATACCGGCGCAGCAGGCGGTAACCCCTGGGACAAGCGTGAGCAGGCCAAGGCGGCCGCACAGGCGCGCAACCAGCAGGCGGCCAAGGAGCGTGCCGACGCGGCCAAGGGCAAAGGCAAGAAGCCGCCGAAGAAGCCGGTTGTACCGCGCTGATTCTGCAGTAATAAAAAACGCCAGCTTCGAGCTGGCGTTTTTTATGCTGGTGTTTGCGGTTTTGTCGCGGCTAAAGCCCCTCCCACAAAACGCATCGGGTCCAGTGGGAGGGGCTTTAGCCGCGAGCTATTGCAGTGTTTAGCCGTAGCGCTTTTTCGCTTCGATGGCCAGGCCGCTGCCGATGCTGCCGAAGGTGTTGCCTTCGACATGGCGGGCGTTGGGCAGCATCGCCGCGACGCTCTGGCGCAGTGCCGGAATGCCGCTGGAACCGCCGGTAAAGAACACCGTATCGACCTGGGCAACGCTGACCCCGGCATCACTCAGCAACTGGCTGACGCTGGCACGCACGCGTTCCAGCAGCGGCTCGATGGCGCCTTCAAACAGCTCGCGGGTCAGCTCGGCGACCAGGCCGTCTTCCAGGCGGCTGAGGTCGATGGGGCGGGCATCCTGCTCGGTCAGGGCTATCTTGCTGTCTTCCACTTGCATCGCCAGCCAGTGGCCGTCACGCCGTTCGATCAGCTGGAACAGGCGGTCGATGCCAGTCGGGTCGACGATGTCGTAGCGCATGCTTTGCAGTTGGCGCTGCGACTGCGCCGAGTACACCGCGTTGATGGTGTGCCAGGTGGCTAGGTTCAGGTGGGTACTGGTGGGCATCGGCGCGTCGCTCTTCATCCGGCTGCCGTAGCCGAACAGCGGCATCACGCCGGCCAGCGAGAGCTGCTTGTCGAAGTCGGTACCGCCGATATGCACGCCGCCGGTGGCCAGGATATCGTCCTGCCGGTCGGCCACGCTGCGCCGCTCGGGGGCCAGGCGCACCAGGGAAAAGTCCGAGGTACCACCGCCGATATCGACGATCAGTACCAGTTCTTCGCGGCTGATGCCCGACTCGTAATCGAAGGCCGCGGCAATTGGTTCGTACTGGAACGACACGTCCTTGAAACCGAGCTTGTGCGCCACCGCCACCAGGGTGTTCTGCGCTTCCAGGTCGGCCACCGGATCGTCGTCGACGAAGAACACCGGGCGGCCCAGCACCACTTCTTCGAACGGCCGGCCGGCGGTGTTTTCCGCGCGGGTTTTCAGCTCGCCGATAAAGAAGCCGAGCAGGTCCTTGAACGGCAGGGCGCTGCCCAGCACGGTGGTTTCGCTCTTCAGCAGCTTGCTGCCCAGCAGGCTCTTCAGCGAGCGCATCAGGCGGCCTTCGTAGCCTTCCAGGTATTCCTGCAGGGCCAGGCGGCCGTAGACCGGGCGGCGTTCTTCGAGGTTGAAGAACACCACCGAGGGCAGGGTGATCTTGCCGTCCTCCAGTTCGATCAGCGTCTCGGTGCCTGGGCGCAGCCAGCCGACGGTGGAGTTGGAGGTGCCGAAGTCGATGCCGCAGGCGCGGGCGGGAGTGGTGAAAGGCATGCGGCGCGCTGTTCCTGAAAAATGACCGGGAGAAATTTTTGACGTCGCCTGCTGGCCTGTATGGCTAGTTCAAGGAGTCAATTTCGGCGTCTGAGACCCTGATACTGCGTCGCAGTGCCTTGCCTCAGAACCTCAGTTAACCCACTAGCCACACAGGCCACTGCGACGGCCCGGAGGGTGGCCGCCATGGATGGCATGGCCACAAAAACGGCCGCGCATTCTATGCGAGTGCGCCGCGCAATGCTGCCCCCGGTGGTCAGGGCAGCGGCGGGTTGTTGGCGGCGTCTCGGCGATCCTTCCACTGCGTCCACTCGAAGCCCAGCACGACCAGCAGCGACAGGGCGAATGGCAGCAGCAGGTAGAAACCGCGGAACACGATCAGCGCGGCCAGTACGTCTGAGGCAGGCAGCTCGGGCATGGCCGCGAGGAATGTCACCTCGAGCACGCCAAGGCCGCCCGGTGCATGGGACAGCAGGGCCAGGGAAAAGGACGCGAGGAATACCCCGAGCACGACCAGAAAGCCCGGGTTGTTTTCGGCCGGCAGGGCGAAGTAGATGATCGCCGCGGCGCACACCAGTTCCAGCGGGCTGGCCAGCAACTGGCGGGCGACGATGCCCAGGCGCGGGTATTCGATATGCAGCTTGCCGAGGTGCCAGGGTTTGAAGTGGCGCCAGGAGCCGAGCACATACAACCCGACCAACAGCAGCAGGAGCGCGCCGATGGCCACGGAAAACAGTGGCGTGACCTTGGCCACCCGATGGATCAGCTCCGGTTGCAAGATCAGCACGCAACCGCTGGCCAGCAGGGTGCCAAGCACGAAGGTGAAGGAGCAGAAGACGATCAGGATGCCGATTTCGTGGGGCGTCAGCCCCTTGGTGCGGTAGGCGCGGTAACGCACCAGTGCCCCGGAAAACATCGATGCGCCAATGTTGTGGGCCAGGGCGTAGGTGGTGAACGAGCACAGGGTGATGAAGCGCCAGGAAATCTTCTTGCCGAGGTGGGCGATGGCAATCCGGTCGTACCAGGCCAGGGCGCTGTACGCCCCCAGAGTCGCGCCCGCGGCCAGCAGCCAGTTCAGCTGTGGAATCGCCCGCAGGCTGTCGGCAATCTCCTCGAAGGAGATGTTGCGCACCTCGTGGTAGAGCAGGAAGCCAGACAGCAGAACGGCGCCAAGACCTATCAGCGTCCAGATGAGATCAGCCCTTTTCATCGGTGATGGAGTTCCTTCGACGTGCGGCTACAGTCGCGGGTTGGCTGGCTTTATGCCGCAGACCACGGGATTGAGTGGGCTCAATGAGGTGCTCACGCCTGGTTGCCGCAGCCGTCTGATACGGCCATTACGGGCGTTTTGCCAACGAACAGGTGACGCAGTATCCCGGAGGCGGGCCTGATCCTCAACCTTCCTCGTCGCCGCGCCGGCTGCGCTCAGCTCCAGCCCAGGGTCAGTGCGGCCAGCACGGCATAGCGCGCCGTCTTGGCCAGGCCGACGATCAGCAGGAAGCGCCAGAGCGACTCGCGCATCACCCCGGCGATCAGGGTCAGGGGGTCGCCAATGATCGGCAGCCAGCTGAGCAGCAGCGACCAGCGGCCATAGCGTGCATACCAGCCCTGTGCCTGTTCCAGCCGGCGCGCGCTGAGCGGAAACCAGCGGCGCTGGCGAAAGTGTTCGAGGTAGCGGCCGAGCAGCCAGTTGACCAGCGCGCCGAGCACGTTGCCGATGCTGGCCAGCGCCAGCAAGATCCACAGCGAATAGGCGTCGCTCAGCAGCAGCGCCACCAGCAATGCCTCGGATTGCAGCGGCAACACGGTCGCGGCGCCGAATGCCGAGAGGAACAAACCTAGGTAAGCGGACAGCGTTAGCACGTAGGATCAGGCCTTACCGGTACGTGGCGCATCAGCGGCCTGATGCGCCGTCAGGGCAGTAATCAGGACTGCCGTTCGTGCTCGGCATTGGCCATGATTTCTTCCAGCTTGAGGCCGGTCAGGCCGTGGATGGTGCGCCACAGGTAATAGAAGATCGCCATCAGCATGAGCATCGACGGGATGGCGATCATCGGATAGCTGAGCAGGGTCAGGCGACCCAGCTCGGCATTGAACGCCTCGCTGCCCGCCGGGCTGGTGACGATCCATTTGGCCAGCACGTAGTTCATTGCCGAGGAGAAGAAGAACGTGCCGCTCAGCCAGTATGTGGCTTTTAGCAGGCGCGCTTCGAAGCGCTCGGTGTTGCCGCCTTGCTCAAGGCGCGCATGGATCTTGTCGACATTGAGGACCGACTTGTTGAACAGCATGGTGCGGATCAGCGGGTAGCGGGTGCGGGTCGACACCAGCACCGCGATGCCGATCAGTCCGGGAATCGCCGCTTCCTTGATCGCCAGCCACTGGTTGTCCAGTTGCAGCAGGCCGATACCGCCGGTGAGCAGCACGCTGACCAGGCCGAGCAGGGCAATGAAATTGAATTTGCGGTACTTGATCAGTTCGAATGCACCCCAGCCGAGGGGGAAGGCCAGCGCCAAGATCAATGCGCCGTCGGCGCCGAGGTTGGCTTCGCCGCTGAGCTTCATCAGCACCACCGAGGGAATCAGGATGCTGATCAATAAATCCATCAGCGGGCGAGGCTTATGTGTGGCGGGGGAGTTTTGCGTGGTATCGGTCATGTCATTCAAAACGCAGGAAAGAACCGCGATGATCACCTGCCTGAGCGTCGGCGGCTAGCCCGACTGTCGGTTGGACTGTGACAAAGTTGTGCGGTCGTATTGTCGGCAAGCGTCTAGGACGCTGTAGTGAAGGCTATGTTGCGGCGGCTGGCGGGATTTTGGCTGTTTTCTCTGCTGGCTTTATCGGCGCTGCTAAAGAGCTGATGCTAAATTGATATTACTCAGCGTGTAGCGGTTATCTGACCGCAGGAGTCTGTTGATGCAACCCGTCACCGTTGTTCGCTGGCGCCGCCTGGTGTTTGCTGCGTTTGCCTTGTTGGCTGGCCCGTCGTGGGCCAAGGAGTGCATCGGTGTGGTGCCGGCCAGTGCCCATGCGTTTTGGACGCAGGTGGAAGCCGGTGCGTTACAGGCGGCCACTGAAACCGGGGTCGACATCTATTTTCGCGGGCCAAGCCGCGAGGGCAGTATCGACGCGCAGTTGCAGCTGATCGACAAGATTGTCGAACGAGGCTGCAAGGCGTTGATCATTGCCCCGAGCGGCATCGAGATCATCGCCAAGGTGCGCGAACTCAAGGCGCGCGGCATCCTCACCTTCTACATCGACCGTGATGTGGGCGGCGCCGATGTACAGGCGGTGATCGCCACCAACAATTACAAGGCCGGGCAGTTGGCGGGCCAACACCTGGGGCAGGTTATGGGCGGCAAGGGGCGGGTCGGGGTGATTCGCATGAGCCCGCCGGTAACCTCCACCAGCGAGCGTCAGCGCGGGTTTGCTCAGGCGGCGAAAGACGCGGGCCTGAGCATCGTGTTCGATCGGGCGCTCGGCGATGACCCTGAGCTGACCTTCGATGCCCTGCGCGATCAACTGCCGCACCTCGATGCCTTGTTTACCCCGAATGGTTCCACCACCCGTGAAACCCATGCGGCGTTGTTGCGCCTGAACGCGGCGGGGCAGTTGCGTCATATTGGCTTCGATGGTGGCCAATTGCTGGTGGATGCGCTCAAGGCCGGCCAGTTGGACGCGCTGATTCTCCAGCAGCCGTATGCCATGGGTTACCAGAGCGTGCGCCTGGCGCAGCGTGCCCTGCGCGATAAACGCACGGAGCCGCAACGCCGCCAGGTCGAGCTGGATGTGCTGCTGTTGACCCGCGAGAACCTCCACAAGCCTGAGGTTAAAGAGTTGCTGGCGTTGCCCAAACGTCCTTGAGATTGGGCCGGCCGCCCTGGCAGCCTAGCGAGCAGGCGCGGCGTAAGGCTTTCAACCATGGGGCTAGGCAGTGCAAAACAGGAGTGAAGCCTGATGGGTTGTATGCGACACCGGGTGCTGGGCATCCTGCTGCTGGGCTTGTTAGCCGGGCCGGCCGCGGCAGAGTTGCAGCTATTCACTGAAGAAGCGCCGCCGATGGGCTTCAGCCTGGACGGCGAGCCGCACGGCATGTCGGTGGAGATCGTCCAGGCATTGATCAAACGTACCGGGCATGCCGCGCAGATTCAGGTGTTGCCCTGGACGCGCGCCTATCACCTTGCCCAGCGCCAGGCCGATACGGCGATCTTCTCCACCGTGCGCACCCCGGAGCGCGAGGACAAGTTCCAGTGGGTTGGGCCGATCATGCTTGGCACCACCAGTTTCTACTCGCTGAAATCGCGCAACCTGCATATCGACAGCCTGGCCGATGCCGCCGCCAGCGGCCCATTGGCCCTGCCCAAGCAGTGGTACAGCTACGAAACCCTGGCTGGGCTGGGCTTCACCAATCTGTATGGCGTGCCCACGCCCAGGCACATGGTGACGATGCTCAAGCACGGCCGGGTCAAGCTGATCGCCACCGATGACGCGACCCTCGCCGACGTGCTCGCCACGGGCGAACTGACTCCGGATCAGGTGCAGGCCCATGTGCCGTTCATGCACACGGCCTACTACATTGCCTTCTCTCGGCAAACCGACCCAGCGGTGGTCGCCGCCTGGCAGCGTGAACTGGCGGGAATGCGCCAGGACGGCAGCTATGAGGCGATTTTCCGCCATTGGCTGCCCGCGGGACGTGACTGAGCCGCGCCTGACCGGCTTGCTGGTGGTCACCTCGTCGCGGCCATCAACCGCTACCCTGTCGAGTCCCCCCAGGCGCGATCGCTTTCGCGAGCAACTGGCGGTGAGCTTGCCGCGCCTGGTCTATGCCGCGCTGTTGCTCTGGATGGCCGCAGGCGGCGCCGAGTTGGCGGGAATATTGCTGCGCGCTCATTACCTGCCTGGCCTACGTGTCCGATTTACGTGTCGTTGCGTCCGTTCTTCGGTGTGCCAGCAGTGCGGGCGCAGCCGAGGCGGTAGACTGCTGTAGCCGATTCAACTGTCGTTTTGGAAAATGCCTTATGCCGATCATGCAACGTGCCTCTCACCATGAACTGCGCAGCGCCTTCCGTGCGCTGCTGTCCTCCGATGCCTGCTATCACACCGCTTCGGTATTCGATCCGATGTCGGCGCGGATTGCTGGCGACCTGGGTTTCGAAGTGGGCATCCTGGGTGGCTCGGTCGCGTCCTTGCAGGTTCTGGCCGCGCCGGACTTTGCCCTTATTACGCTGAGCGAGTTCGTCGAACAGGCCAGCCGCATTGGCCGGGTCAGCCGCTTGCCGGTGATCGCCGATGCCGACCACGGCTACGGCAACGCGCTCAACGTGATGCGCACGGTGGTTGAGCTGGAGCGCGCCGGGATCGCCGCGCTGACCATCGAGGACACCCTGTTGCCGGCGCAGTTCGGACGCAAATCCACGGACCTGATCAGCGTCGAGGAGGGCGTCGGCAAGATCCGCGCGGCGCTGGAGGCGCGGGTCGATCCAGACCTGGCGATCATCGCCCGTACCCATGCCGGCGTGCTGGCCGTGGACGAAGTGATCCGCCGCACCGTGGCCTATCAAGCCGCTGGTGCCGATGGCATCTGCATCGTCGGCATCGAAGACTTCGAGCACCTGGAAAAAATCGCCGAACACCTGAGCATCCCGTTGATGCTGGTCACCTACGGCAACCCCAAGCTGCGTGACAACGCGCGGCTGGCCAAGCTCGGCGTGCGCATCGTGGTCAACGGTCACGCAGCCTACTTCGCGGCGATCAAGGCCACCTACGACTGCCTGCGCGAACAGCGCGGCGTGGATGCCAGCGACCTCAGCGCCTCCGAATTGGCGCACAAATACACCTTGCCCGAGGAGTACATCGTTTGGGCCGAGGAGTTTATGGACGTCAAGGAATAGCCGCGCCGATGACCTGCACTTGTAAAGCCGTTCGCCGGCGCTCATATCTGTTGCAGATGGGCAAATTGGGCAGGAGGGCGTCATGGCCGGTGGCTGGACAAACGATGGGGCGGTGCAGGAACAGATCGACAGCAGCATCGAGGACGCCATCCAGCGTGCCCGCAGCCAGCTGCCGAGCGGCGAGAGCCTGAGCCACTGCGAGGAATGCGCGGCGGCCATTCCCGAGGCGCGGCGCAAGGCCATCGTCGGCGTGCGCCTGTGTGTGGCCTGCCAGACCGCACACGACCAGGAGCAGGCCCGGTTCAGCGGTTATAACCGCCGCGGTAGCAAGGACAGCCAGCTGCGTTGATGGTGCGCGTCGTCTTCGCCGCTGCGCGGCTCAAGCTAACCGACGACTACTCGGCAGGAGAAGTCGTCGGTTGTGGTTGAGCGCAGCGAAGCCCAACACCCGCCGGCTGCTCAGAACAGGAAATAACGCTGTGCCATCGGCAGCACCTCGGCCGGTTCGCACCAGAGCAACTGGCCGTCGGCCTTGACCTGATAGTTCTGCGGGTCGACGTCGATAGTCGGCAGGTAGTCGTTGTGGATCAGGTCGGTCTTCTGCACCTCGCGGCAGCCTTTGACCACGCCGATTTTTTTCTTCAAGCCAAGCTGTGCGGGCACCCCGGCGTCGAATGCCGCCTGGCTGATAAAGGTGATGCTGGTGGCATGCCGGCTGCCGGCGTAGCTGGCGAACATCGGTCGGTAGTGCACCGGCTGCGGCGTCGGGATTGAAGCATTGGCGTCGCCCATCAGGCTGGCGGCAATCGCGCCGCCCTTGAGGATCAGCGTCGGTTTGACCCCGAAAAACGCCGGCCGCCAGAGCACCAGGTCAGCCCATTTGCCCACTTCGATGGAGCCCACTTCATGGCTGATGCCGTGGGTGATCGCCGGGTTGATGGTGTATTTGGCGATATAGCGTTTGACCCGGAAGTTGCTGTTGCCTGCCCCGTCGCCTGGCAGCGGGCCGCGCTGCTTGTGCATCTTGTCGGCGGTCTGCCAGGTGCGGGTGATCACCTCGCCCACGCGGCCCATGGCCTGGCTGTCGGAGCTGATCATGCTGAACGCGCCGAGGTCATGCAGGATATCTTCGGCGGCGATGGTCTCGCGGCGAATGCGGCTTTCGGCGAAGGCCACGTCCTCGGCGATGCTCGGGTCGAGGTGGTGGCAGACCATCAGCATGTCCAGGTGTTCGTCGATGGTGTTCTTGGTGAACGGCCGGGTCGGGTTGGTCGAGCTGGGCAGCACGTTGGGGAAGCCGCAGGCCTTGATGATGTCCGGCGCATGGCCGCCGCCGGCACCCTCGGTGTGATAGGTGTGGATGGTGCGGCCCTTGAACGCACCCAGCGTGGTTTCGACAAAGCCGGACTCGTTGAGGGTGTCGGTATGGATCGCCACCTGCACATCGTACTGGTCGGCGACGCTCAGGCAATTGTCGATCGCCGCCGGGGTGGTGCCCCAGTCCTCGTGCAGCTTGAGGCCAATGGCTCCGGCCTTGACCTGCTCGATTAACGGCTCGGGCAGGCTGGCATTACCCTTGCCGGTAAAGCCCAGGTTCATCGGGAAGGCGTCGGCGGCCTGCAGCATGCGCGCCATATGCCAGGGCCCGGAGGTGCAGGTGGTGGCGTTGGTGCCGGTTGCAGGCCCGGTGCCGCCGCCGATCATGGTGGTGACGCCGCTCATCAGCGCCTCTTCGATCTGCTGCGGGCAGATAAAGTGGATATGGGTGTCGATACCACCCGCCGTGAGGATCATGCCCTCGCCGGCAATTACTTCGGTGCCTGCGCCGATGGCGATGGTCACATCGGGCTGGATATCCGGGTTGCCGGCCTTGCCGATGGCGGCGATACGGCCGTCCTTCAAGCCGACGTCGGCCTTGACGATGCCCCAGTGGTCGATGATCAGCGCATTGGTGATCAGCGTATCGACCACATCCTTGGCGCAGAGCTGGCCCTGCCCCATGCCGTCGCGGATCACCTTTCCGCCGCCGAACTTCACTTCCTCGCCGTAGGTGGTGAAGTCTTTCTCCACCTCGATCCACAGCTCGGTATCGGCCAGGCGCACCTTGTCGCCGACGGTGGGGCCGAACATATCGGCGTAGGCTTGGCGGGAGATTTTCATGGGTTCGCCTTCAGATTCAATTGGGTTTGCAACCGTTCGCTGCGCTCACTATCGCGGGCAAGCCCGCTCCTACAGAGAAATGCGATCACATGTAGGAGCGGCGATGCGGCGATCCGACTTGCCCGCGATACGGCCATAGCAGATGCCTCGAAATTTACAGATCGCCCATCACCCGCCCGGCAAAGCCGAATACGCGGCGGTGGCCGGCGAGATCGACCAGTTCGACCTCGCGGCTCTGCCCTGGCTCGAAGCGCACGGCGGTGCCGGCCGGGATATTCAGGCGCATGCCTCGCGTCGCGCTGCGCTCAAAGGTCAGCGCGTCGTTGGTTTCGAAGAAGTGGTAGTGCGAGCCGACCTGAATCGGCCGGTCGCCGCTATTGGCCACGGTCACGTGCAGGGTGCGGCGGCCGGCGTTGAGTTCGATCTCGCCGTCCTGGATCTGGTATTCGCCGGGGATCATGGCGCGCTCCTCTCGGGGCTAAGGGTCAGTTGCATAAAGGTCAGGTCGAGCCAGCGACCGAACTTGCGCCCTACCTGGGGCATTTGCCCGGTGGTGACGAAACCGAAGCGCTGGTGCAGGCCGATGGAGGCGAGGTTGCCGCTCTCGATGGCGGCGACCATCACATGCTTGCCGCCGGCCCTGCCGCGCTCGATCAGCGCGCCGAGCAGCAGCACGCCGAGGCCACGGCCGCGCTGGTCGGCGCGTACGTACAGGGAGTTCTCCACGGTGTTGCAGAAGCCATCGAAGGGCCGCCAGTCGCCGTAGGCGGCGTAGCCGAGCACGCTGTCGTCGGCGTCTACCGCCACCAGCACCGGGTAGCCCTGCTGGCGGCGCGCGGCCAGCCAGGCCTGGCGGTTGGCCAGGTCGACGGTGGCGTCCATCCAGATTGCTGTGGTGTTGAGTACCGCGTCGTTGAAGATCTCGCGGATGGCTTCCAGGTCGTCGTCGCGGGCATCGCGAATAATCATTCTTCAGAGTCTCCAGGAAGTCGTTCAAGGTCGTAGCGAGCGCAGCTCAGGCAAGGCGCAAGTCGGCGAGGATGCGGAGTTGACGCCTGTCAATGAGCAATCCGAGCCGGCTTGCAACGCAGCATGGGTAAGCGCAGTAGACATTGGACGATTTCCTCAGGCTATCGGTTGGTGGACGGTCACCAACTTGGTGCCGTCCGGGAAGGTGGCTTCGACCTGGATCTCCGGGATCATTTCCGCGATGCCTTCCATCACCTGATCGCGGCTCAGCAGGGTGGTGCCGAAATGCATCAGCTCGGCCACGGTCTGGCCGTCTCGCGCGCCTTCGAGCAGGGCGGCGCTGATATAGGCCATGGCTTCCGGGTAGTTGAGCTTTACCCCACGGGCCAGGCGCCGTTCGGCCACCAGGCCGGCGGTGAAGATCAGCAGCTTGTCTTTTTCTCTCGGGGTCAGGTCCATCAGGTACTCCAGATACGTGGGGGCACGGCGGCGCGGCCGAGCAGGGCCGGGCGCAGCAGGTGCCAGAGTTCGATCAGCCAGGCGCGGGCGTGCAGGGCCTCGCTGGCCAGGCAGCGGGCCACCAGCAGGCCGGGTAATTGAGTGAGGTCGCCGCGCACCGCCCCGGAGATGGGATGAGGCAGGTTGCGGCAGCGTTCGAGCAGTTCGCTGTGGATTTCGCCGCTGATCAGCAGAGTGGCGAAGACCGGTTTGCCGTCCAGGCCGATGGGCGAGTCGAGCAGGCCATCGCCGCCGACCACGCGCTGGCGTTCGTGCCAGAGCAGTTGGCCGTCGCGGCGGATATTCAGCTGCGCTTGAAAGTGCCCGGCGTCGAAACGTTCGCCACTGGCAGGGCGGCCGAGGGCGACGATGTCCCAGTAGAGCAGCCTGGCATCGCCGAGCAGCTCGATATCGGTGGTTAGCTCGGCCTGGGCGGCGGCATAGACGATGGTTTCCTGCGGCAGCCATTCCAGGGTGGCACCGGCTTCGACGCGCAGCTTGAGGCTCTGGTAGGCCGGGCCGGCGGCGCGGTACCACTTGGCGGCACCGGGGCTGGTCAGCTGCGCCCAGGCGTTGCTGCCGACCGTGGCCGAGATATCCAGACGATCACCGCCAGCGATGCCGCCCGGGGGATGGACGATGATGTGCTGACACACCTGTGGGCCTTCGCCGTACAGGTGCTTTTGCACCCGCAGCGGGCCCTTATGCCGACGCAGGGTCGGCCGCGTGCAGTCGCCATCGCGGCCATAGCCCAGCTCCAGCTCGGCGTGCCAGCTGGGGGTAAACAGGGCGGTGGGGGCAGGTGCGTTCATGGTTATCTTTGTCGGGGGATGGGGTCTTATTGTTCTGTAGGAGCGAGCTTGCTCACGAATCGTAATCGCGAGCAAGCTCGCTCCTACAGGTTGCTTCAAATCGCCACCAGTCCGCGCACGCCATCGGCCTGCATGGTTTCGCCACGGCCCTGCTGAACGATCTCGCCACGGCTCATCACCAGGTACTGATCGGCCAGCTCGGCGGCAAAATCATAGAACTGCTCGACCAGCAGGATGGCCATATCGCCGCGCTCGGCGAGCTTCTTGATCACCACTCCAATCTCCTTGATCACCGAAGGCTGAATGCCTTCGGTGGGTTCGTCGAGGATCAGCAGGCGCGGCTTGCTGGCCAGCGCGCGGCCGATGGCCAGCTGTTGTTGCTGGCCGCCGGAAAGGTCACCGCCACGGCGTTGCTTCATCTCGCGCAGTACCGGGAACAGCTCGTAGATAAACTCCGGCACCAGCTTGGCTTCGCTGCCGGGGAAGCGTGACAGGCCCATCAGCAGGTTTTCTTCCACGGTCAGGCGGCCGAAGATTTCCCGGCCCTGGGGCACGTAGGCGATGCCGGCGTGCACGCGCTGGTGCGGTTTGAAGGCGGTGATCGGCTGACCTTCCCACTGCACGGCGCCTTGCTTGGCCGGGATCAGGCCCATCAGGCATTTCAGCAAGGTGGTCTTGCCCACGCCGTTACGGCCGAGCAGGCAGGTGACCTCGCCGACCTTGGCCTCGAACGACAGACCACGGAGGATATGGCTGCCGCCGTAATACTGATGCAGTTGTTGGACTTGCAGCATGTCGATGTCCTTGTTTGTGCGTAGGGTGGATCGGGGCGCGTAGCTCGCGTTTTATCCATCCACCGTGCGATGTCATTAGTGGATGAAAACGGCGTCATCCACCCTACGTTCTAGCGACCGAGATAAACCTCAATCACCCGCTCATCGTTCTGCACCTGCTCCAGCGAGCCTTCGGCCAGCACGCTGCCCTGGTGCAACACGGTGACGTGGTCGGCGATTGAGCCGACAAAACCCATATCGTGCTCGACCACCATCAGCGAGTGCTTGCGTGCCAGGGACTTGAACAGCTCGGCGGTGAACTCGGTTTCGGCGTCGGTCATGCCCGCCACCGGCTCATCGAGCAGCAACAGTTGTGGGTCCTGCACCAGCAGCATGCCGATCTCCAGAAACTGCTTCTGCCCGTGGGACAACAGCCCGGCCGGGCGATTGCGCGAGGCGTCGAGCTTGATCGTCTGCAGCACGTCATCGATGCGGTCTTTCTGCTCGCCGCTGAGTGTGGCGCGCAGGCTGGCCCACACCGACTTGTTGGTTTTCTGCGCCAGCTCGAGGTTTTCGAACACGCTGAGTGCCTCGAACACCGTGGGTTTCTGGAACTTGCGGCCGATGCCGGACTGGGCGATCTCGACTTCACTCATCTGGGTCAGGTCGAGGGTTTCGCCGAAGTAGGCGACGCCGTTGTCCGGTCGGGTCTTGCCGGTGATCACGTCCATCATGGTGGTCTTGCCGGCCCCGTTGGGGCCGATGATGCAGCGCAGTTCACCGACGCCGATATACAGGGTCAGGTTGGTCAGCGCCTTGAAGCCATCGAAGCTGACGTTGATGTCTTCCAGGGTCAGGATGGTGCCGTGACGGACGTTCAGGCCCTTGGTCGCCGCGGTGCTGGTCCCGATGGGGTCGCGGCCGCTGCCCGCCGGATCGAAGGCCGGCTCGAGCATCAGTTCGGGAATCGGCAGGGTTTTCATTGTTCGCCCCTCTTGCGCAGCAGGCCGATCACGCCCTTCGGTAGGAACAGCGTCACGACGATAAACAGAAAGCCCAGGGCGAACAGCCAGTATTCGGGGAAGGCCACGGTAAACCAGCTCTTCATGCCATTCACCAGGCCGGCGCCGAGCAGCGGGCCGATCAGCGTGCCGCGCCCGCCGAGGGCGACCCACACGGCGGCCTCGATGGAGTTGGTCGGCGACATCTCGCTGGGGTTGATGATGCCCACCTGCGGCACATACAGCGCGCCGGCCAAACCGCAGAGCACCGCGCTGAGTACCCAGATAAACAGCTTGTAGCCGCGCGGGTCGTAGCCGCAGAACATCAGCCGGTTTTCCGCATCGCGCAGCGCCGTCAGCACCCGGCCGAACTTGCTGCGCGCCAGCGTCCAGCCCAGATACAGGCTGGCTACGAGCAAGACCACTGTGGCGAGAAACAGCACCGCGCGGGTGTGTGCCGCGGTGATATCGAAGCCCAGAATCGTTTTGAAGTTGGTAAAGCCGTTGTTGCCGCCAAAACCGGTTTCATTGCGAAAGAACAGCAGCATGCCGGCGAAGGTCAGGGCCTGGGTCATGATCGAGAAGTACACGCCCTTGATCCGCGAACGGAAGGCGAAGAAGCCGAACACCAGGGCCAGCAAGCCGGGGGCCAGCACCACCAGGCACAGCGCCCAGAGGAAGTTGCTGGTGCCGTACCAATACCAGGGCAGCTCGGTCCAGGCGAGGAAACTCATAAAGGCCGGCAGGCCGTCGCCGGCCGCTTCGCGCATCAGGTACATGCCCATGGCGTAGCCGCCGAGGGCGAAAAACAGGCCATGGCCAAGCGACAGCAGGCCGGCGTACCCCCAGACCAGATCGAGCGCCAGGGCGACGATGCAGTAGCAGAGGATCTTGCCGACCAGGGTCAGGGTATAAGCCGAGACATGCAGGGCGTTGTCCGCCGGCAGCAGGTGCAGCAACGGCATGGCCAGCAGCACGGCGAGTACCAGCAGGCCGATGGCGATGGATACCTGCGGGCCGAGCTTGGCGCTGGCGCGCGCCAATAGCGTTTGATTGAGTGGCATGGTCATCAGTCGATCACCCGTCCCTTGAGAGCGAAGAGGCCTTGCGGGCGTTTCTGAATAAACAGAATGATCAGCGCGAGGATAAGGATCTTGCCGAGCACGGCACCGATCTGCGGTTCGAGAATCTTGTTGGCGATGCCCAGACCAAAGGCCGCCATCACGCTACCGGCGAGTTGGCCGACGCCGCCGAGCACCACCACCAGAAACGAGTCGATGATATAGCTCTGGCCGAGGTCCGGGCCGACGTTGCCGATCTGGCTCAGGGCCACGCCGCCGAGGCCGGCGATACCGGAGCCGAGGCCAAAGGCGAGCATATCCACGCGACCGGTTGGCACGCCGCAGCAGGCGGCCATATTGCGGTTCTGGGTGACGGCACGGACGTTGAGTCCCAGGCGGGTCTTGTTCAGCAGTAGCCAGGTCAGCACCACCACAAACAGGGCGAAGCCGATGATCACGATGCGGTTGTACGGCAGCACCAGGTTGGGCAGCACCTGGATGCCGCCGGACAACCAGTAGGGGTTGGCCACCTCGACGTTCTGCGCGCCGAAGATCACCCGCACCAGCTGGATTAGGATCAGGCTGATGCCCCAGGTCGCCAGCAGGGTTTCCAGCGGGCGACCGTAGAGGTGACGAATCACTGTGCGCTCCAGGGCCATGCCGATAGCCGCGGTGACGAAGAACGCCACCGGCAGTGCCACCAGTGGGTAGAGCGCCAGGGCTTCCGGGGCGAAGCGCTGGAACAGCACCTGCACCATATAGGTGGAGTAGGCGCCGAGCATCAGCATCTCGCCGTGGGCCATGTTGATCACGCCGAGTAGGCCGAAGGTGATGGCCAGGCCCAGCGCCGCCAGCAGCAGAATCGAGCCCAGTGACAGGCCGCTAAAGGCCTGGCCGAGCAGTTCGCCGATCAGCAGTTTGCGTTTGACCTGGGCCAGGCTGGTTTCCGCGGCGGTGCGTACCGTGGCGTCGCTTTCCACGGCCGGGTCGAGCAGCGCTTCCAGGCGGGTACGCGCCAGCGGGTCGCCGGTCTCACCGAGCAGGCGTACAGCGGCCAGGCGTACGGCCGGGTCAGTGTCGACCAGTTGCAGGTTGGCCAGGGCCAGGGTCAGGGCATCGCGCACGCCCTCATCGGTTTCGCTGGCGACCTGGGCATTCAGTAATTGCAGCTGCGCCGGCTTGGCGCTCTTCTGCAATTGCTGGGCGGCGGCCAGGCGCAGTGCCGGGTCTTCAGCCAGCAGCTGGTGGCTGGCCATGGCGGTACCGATCAAGCCGCGCAGGCGGTTATTCAGGCGCAGTTTGCGCGGTGGTTCACTGGGCGCAGCGGCGCCTTCGGCGGGCTGGTAAGTGCCATTGACTTCGATAAAGGCGGTTTTGCTGCTATCGGCGGCGACGCGGCCTTGTTGCAGGGCTTCGAGCAGCGGCAGACGCGCGCTATCGGGGGCGGCGGACCAGCGTTCCAGCAGGCTTGCCTGCTTGGCCGGGTTGGCGGCGACAAAGTCCTGGGCGTCACCGGCGTGCGCGGCCAGGGGCAGCAGCAACAGCAGGCTGAGCAGAATTCGGGTAAGGGCAGTGGGCATGGGGCAGTCCTTTGGGAGTGCCGCCCGCAGCGCTGGCGCTGCGGATGGCAAGCCTTGGCCCGGATGCGATCCGGGCAGGGCGTTCCCGGATAACATCCGGGCTACGAAGTGCGCTTTTGTAGGGAGGACATGCCGAAGGCTTGTCCACCGCTGGCGTCTAGACGGTGGACAAGCCTTCGGCATGTCCACCCTACGAGATTGCAGGCCTTGCATCTCAACTAGGATCTTTGCAGGCGCTTAATTCGACTTCACCGCGTAATCCGGCTTCTTGTCGTTGCCTTCGATGTACGGGCTCCATGGCTGGGCGCGGACCGGGCTGCTGGTTTCCCAGACCACCGAGAACTGACCGTCTTCCTGGATTTCACCGATCATCACCGGCTTGTGCAGGTGGTGGTTGGTCTTGTCCATGGTCAGGGTGTAGCCGCTCGGCGCGGCGAAGGTCTGGCCGTAGAGCGCGCTGCGCACTTTATCGACGTCGGTGGTGCCGGCTTTTTCCACCGCCTGGGCCCACATATGGATGCCGACGTAGGTGGCTTCCATCGGGTCGTTGGTCACGGCTTTGTCCGCGCCCGGCAGGTTCTTGGCCTTGGCGTAGGCCTTCCACTTGGCGACGAACTCGGTGTTGACCGGGTTTTCCACCGACTGGAAGTAGTTCCACGCGGCGAGGTGGCCGACCAGCGGCTTGGTGTCGATGCCGCGCAGTTCTTCTTCACCCACGGAGAAGGCCACGACCGGTACGTCGGTGGCTTCCAGGCCCTGGTTGGCCAGTTCCTTGTAGAACGGCACGTTGGAGTCGCCGTTGACGGTGGAGATCACGGCGGTTTTGCCGCCGGCGGAGAACTTCTTGATGTTGGCGACGATGGTTTGATAGTCGCTATGACCGAACGGGGTGTAGACCTCTTCGATGTCTTTTTCGGCCACGCCCTTGCTGATCAGGAAGGCGCGCAGGATCTTGTTGGTGGTGCGCGGGTAGACGTAGTCGGTGCCGAGCAGGAAGTAGCGCTTGGCGGCGCCGCCGTCTTCGCTCATCAGGTACTCGACCGCCGGGATGGCCTGCTGGTTTGGCGCAGCGCCGGTGTAGAAGACGTTCGGCGACAGCTCTTCGCCTTCGTATTGCACCGGGTAGAACAGCAGGCCGTTGAGCTCTTCATAGACCGGCAGCACGGATTTGCGCGACACGCTGGTCCAGCAGCCGAAGGTCACGTCGACCTTGTCCTGGGTCAGCAACTGGCGACCGCGTTCGGCGAACAGCGGCCAGTTCGAGGCCGGGTCGACCACCACTGGCTCCAGCTGCTTGCCGAGTACGCCGCCCTTGGCGTTGATTTCGTCGATGGTCATCAACGCCATGTCCTTCAGCGAAGTTTCCGAGATGGCCATGGTGCCGGACAGCGAGTGCAGGATGCCGACCTTGATGGTCTCGGCGGCTTGCAGCGTGTAAGGGAACAGACCGCTGAGCAGCAATGCGCTGGCGGCAATTGTCGACTTCAGAAAAGGACGGCGTTTCATTGTTATGGCTCCATGCGCAACGGTTGGAAGAGACCTGAGGGTCGTCAGTCCAATGGCAGCATCCGTGCCAAGCGTGGCAAAGCCTTGTTTTAGAAGGCTTGCGCCTTTGTTGACTGGTTGTGCAGGTAGTGCGGCTGCGCCGCTTTGGTGCGCGGCCGCTGTGGCTGCGCCGCTTTAGAGCGACAGGTAGTTCTTCACCCCGGTGAAGATGATCTGCGCGGCCAGGGCGCAGACGAACAACCCCATCAGACGGCTGACGATTTGCAGGCCCTGGTCGCCGAGCAGGCGCTCGAACTGGTTGGACAAATACAGCACCACGCCGACGGTGAGGCTGGCCAGGGCGATGGCCAGCACCGCCAGCAGCTTGTCGTTCCAGTGCGGTTGGCTGGCGCCCATCAACAGCAGCGCGCCGATGGTGCCGGGGCCGACGGTCAGTGGAATGGTCAGCGGCACGATGGTTACATCCTGCTGCACGGTTTCGCTTTGCACCGCCGACTTGCCCTGGGCCATGCCCAGCGCCGAGATGAACAGCACACTGCCGGCACCGATGCGGAAGGCGTCGATGGTGATGCCGAACAGAGTGAAGATGTGCTTGCCGAACAGGTACAGCAGCACGCTGGCGATCAGCACGCCGGTGGCGACCTTCCAGGCCAGCTTCTTGCGTTCCTTGACCGTGTAACCGCGGCTCAGGCCAATGAAGCAGGAGAGGACGAAGAACGGGCTGTAGAGCACCAATAACTTCAGATACAGACTGAACAGCTCGGACGACATGGCGTGGACTCGTCTCTTCGGCAGGGCGGTGGGCTGAGTGTAGAAGCAAGCCGACCTTGTGCCGTGCCGCTGCTCCTTCGTGGGGCAGTATGATCCGGGATTGGCGGCACGATCTCCAGTGCCTGACGCGGCAAATTCGCCGGTGCGCGGCGCCGACCGTTTGGCGTGTCGGCGCAACCGTGCGCAGTGGATCGGCTATACCTGTTGCGCGAGTGTTGGTTTGCCGCACGGAGCCGCCCATGGCGCGCATCAGCTTTACCCCCAACCTGCAGCGTCACCTCGACGTGGCCACGCATGCGGTCAGCGGCCGCACGGTCGCTGCCGCACTAGCCGAGGTCTTCGCCGCCAACCCCCGGCTGCGCAGTTACCTGCTGGATGATCAGGGCCGCGTGCGCCAGCATGTGGCGATTTTCGTCGATGCCGAGCCGATCGGCGACCGTCGACAGTTGAGCGACCAAGTCGGCGCCAGCAGCGAGATCTATGTGGTGCAGGCGCTGTCCGGTGGCTGAATAGTCAGGAGACCATTATGTCGGATGAGCTTTTCGTGGCCACGCGCAAGGGCCTGCTCACCTTTCTGCGCAGCGGCGGGCAGTGGCGCCTCGCCCGCCGCGCGTTTCTCGGCGAGCCGGTGAGCATGCTGTTGCTCGACCGGCGCGACGGCGGCCTGTATGCGGCCCTGCACCTTGGCCATTTCGGCCCCAAACTGTGGCGCTCGCTGGACTCCGGGCAGAGCTGGCAAGAACTCGCCGCGCCGGCGTTCCCCGTCTCGAGCGAGGCCGATGGGCCATCGGTGGCGATGATTTGGTCGCTGGAAAGCGGCGGTGCGGATCAACCCGCAACGCTGTGGGCCGGCACCATTCCAGGGGCATTGTTCCGTTCGAGCGATCGGGGCGAGTCCTGGCAGTTGAACGAGGCGCTGTGGCAACGCCCAGAGCGGGCGCAGTGGTTCGGCGGCGGCTACGACCAGCCGGGCATTCACTCGATTTGTGTCGACCCGCGTGACAGCGCGCGGCTCCGGGTAGCGGTGTCCTGTGGCGGTGTCTGGTGCAGCGAGGACGCCGGCGCAAGCTGGGCCTGCCGTACCCAGGGCATGCGCGCGGCCTATATGCCGGAGGAACTGGCGCAAACCCCGGAGATTCAGGACCCGCATCGCATGGTCGCGTGCCCGGCCGCTCCGGATAGCCTGTGGGTGCAGCACCACAACGGGATTTTCCACAGCACCGACGGCGCCGCGCATTGGCAGGAAATCCGCGAGGCCGGGCCATCGACCTTCGGCTTCGCGGTGGCCGTGCACCCGCATGATCCGGCGACGGCCTGGTTTGTGCCGGCGGTCAAGGACGAATGCCGGGTACCGGTGGAGCAGCGCCTGGTGGTCACCCGCACCCGCGATGCGGGGCACAGTTTCGAGGTGTTGAGTACGGGGTTACCGCAGGCGGATTGCTTCGATCTGGTCTATCGCCATGGTCTGCAGGTCGATGCCAGCGGCCGCTGCCTGGCGCTGGGCTCGACCACCGGGCATCTGTGGCTGTCGGACGATCAGGGCGACAGCTGGCAGGCGCTGGCCGGCAACCTGCCGCCTATCTATGCCCTGTGCTTTGCCTGAAATACCTACCGGTCAGGACGGCAGAGCGTCGCGTTGGCGGCGGTTTTCCCGTTCGGCGATCCAGTACTCGACCAGTTCGCGCAGCTGCGACAGCTCCACCGGCTTGGCCATGTGGCCATCCATGCCGACCTGCTTGGCGCGCTCCTTGTGTTCGCTGAGGATGTGCGCGGTCAAGGCCACCACTGGCGTGCGGTCGCGCTGCTCGGCCGCTTCCCAGGCGCGCAGTTGTTCGGTGGCGGAGAACCCGTCGAGCACCGGCATTTCGCAGTCCATCAACACCAGGTCGTAGTGCTGCGCTTTCATCGCGTTGAGCGCTTCTTCGCCGTTGCTGGCAGTGTCCGGTTGCAGGTTGAGCTTGCCGAGCATGCCGCGGATCACCTTGGTCGAGATGCTGTTGTCTTCGGCCACCAGGATGCGGAAATCGCTGGGCGCGCTCAGCGGTGCGCTGACGGTGGGGCTGAACAGCGTCGAGTGACCGTTGCCGCGCTGCGCCAGTTCGTCGGCCAGGGTGGCTTTGAGGGTATAGCCGGCCACCGGTTTGGCGAGGATGCGCTTGATCCCGGCATTGCGCGCGATGATCTTACTCGGCGCATTGCTGATGCCGGTGAGCATGACCAGCAGAATGTCATGGTTGAGACTCGGGTCTTCCTTGATCTTCGCCGCCAGCTGCATGCCGGTCATCCCCGGCATGTCCTGATCGAGCAGCACCACATCGAAGTATTCACGCAGGTGCGCCTTGGTGCGCAGCAGGGCCAGCGCTTCCTTGCCGGACGGCACGGCGCTGACGTTCAGGCCCCAGGCGCTGCATTGCTGCACCAGCACCTTGCGGCAGGTGTCGTTGTCGTCGACCACCAGCAGACGCGCGCCTTGTAGCGGTCCATCGAGGTCGGCGGTCGGATGTTGCAGGCGTTCGCTGTCCAGCGGCAGGGTCAGCCACAGGGTCGAACCCTGGTTGCCGCCGCTCTGGATGCCGAACTCGCCGTCCATCAAGCGCACCAGTTGGCGGGCGATGATCAGGCCGAGACGGCCGCCGAGTTTGGTCGCGGCGAGGAAATCCTTGCTGTGCAGTTCGGCGTTGAGCAGGGCATCGCGTTCGCTGGCTTTCAGCGGCCGGCCGCTGTCCTGCACGGCGATCCGCAGGCGCGGTGTGTCGCTGCTGCTGTCGAGCGCCACCACCAGCAGGATTTCACCCTCGTCGGTCTGCTTGAAGGCGTTATCGAGCAGGCTCAGCAGGGTCTGGCGCAGGCGCGTGGGGTCGCCGCTGATCACCCGTGGCACTTGCGGCTGCATAAAGCTGATCAGCTCGACCTTCTGCTGTTCGGCCTTGGCGCGGAAGATGTCCAGGCAGTCTTCGATCAGCGCGTTGAGGTCGAACTGCACATCGTCCAGTTCGATCTGCCCGGACTCCAGCTTGGAAATGTCGAGAATTTCGTTGATCAGGGTCAGCAGCTCGTTGCCCGAGCTGTGGATGGTCTGCACGTAGTCGCGCTGTTTGGCCGACAGCGGGGTGCCGAGCAGCAGTTCAGTCATGCCCAGCACGCCGTTCATCGGCGTGCGGATTTCGTGGCTGATCTTGGCGAGGAATTCGGCTTTGGCTTTCAGTTCGGCAGAGCTGGCGGCGAGGGCGCGGCTGGTGCTGAATTCGTCCTGGACGATGCGCCGCTGGCGTTCGCTCAGCGCCATGCTGAGGATAAAACCGCTGAACACGGTGCTGGCCAGCAAGCCGTAGGCCAGCCAGTCGGTTTGCACCGACCAGTAGCCGAACAAGACCGGCAGCGCGCCGATGAAGGCCGCGCAAAAAATCAGCAGGGCGGCGCTGAACAGCCGCGCCGGTAAATAACCATGCTGCCAGTGATACAGGGCCACCAGCAGAATGCTCAGGCCGGTAATCGCTGCGAGCAGGTACACCAGTTGGTTGAACTGTAGGTTGGTGGCGATCAGCAGCACCACGCAGACCCCGCTAATCAGGATGATTTCGCCAATCAGCAGACGCGACAGCGGTGTGCTCGGGCAGACCCTGCGGAAGAAGCTGGCGGTGAACGCCAGGGCGCAGAGCATGGTCAGCAGCATCGACAGGTTGGCGATCTGCGGTTGCAGGGTTTGCCAGTCGCCGAGCCATGGCGTGCTGATGCCCAGCAGGTTGAGTGCCGCGGCCAGCAGGCCGGCTTGTGTCGCCGCCAGCCACAGGCCGCTGGGCGCGCGGGTGTAGGCGAAACGTACGAGGTTATACGCCACCAGCATGCCGAGGCCGCCAAACAGCAGGCCGAACAGCAAGGGTCGCTTGTCGTCGGCGGCCATGGCGCTGGCGCTTTGCAGGCTGATGGTCGGGCGCAGGGCGTGTTCGGAAGCCAGGCGCAGGTAGAGGTCCAATGGCGCGTCGGTCTGTGGCAGCGGCAGGAGGAAATCGCGGCTGGCCAGCGGGCGGCTGGAG
>TARA_R100001244_G_scaffold131796_2_pt1 | contig 32788 bp, 23 predicted proteins | sample TARA_R100001244 | Tara Oceans TARA_R100001244 (sample SAMEA2621564) | marine metagenome | biome: marine biome (ENVO:00000447); feature: mesopelagic zone (ENVO:00000213); material: "saline water (ENVO:00002010), including plankton (ENVO:xxxxxxxx)" | depth 790 m
AAGAGCGACAGCCAACTCGCAACAACGGAAGATTATGTCGATGACATCCTATCCTCACTTGGCGTAGATGAAATCGCTCAGTTGCAGGCCCGGCACAACTTCACCGTGTGGTCAGAGGTCAATAATTTCCTGGAACGCAATATCTGGGTTTCCCATTCAGACCCAAAACACGTCATATGGCTGATGGCAACGCACGTGTATGCCCCAGGTCTTGGCAGGCATCTAGCTTTCTGGGACACAGAGCAAAAAACAGATCCCGGAATGCCCGGTGGACGATTCTGGTATCTTCCAGCGGTAATGGAAGAAAATGATGAAGTTCTAACAATGCCAGTGACTCAGGTACTGGATTGGCTTCTCGATTTGCTCTCGGGATCGATTGACGAGCTTGCACAGGCCCTCACCGACTCCAACTTGATTGGCGGTCGAGAAAAAGACACGGTTGCTGACGCAAGATCCATACGAAAAACCTTAGGGAACTGGTACACGGGCGCACGGACGCCCGGAATCAACAAAATCCTCGAGTTCTTCCCGAACAGGCTCAACTTAAAGTTCAAAGGAACCTTTGAGTTGGACGAAAACAACAGCCTTGATGAAAACTTCGAAAGGGCTCGGGCTTTCGCCACCCTCAAGGGGCTCACTTCCCATGCGTTAGGCGTTGAAACCCCTATTCCTGAGGAAACGGCAAAAAACCTTCTCGAGAACGACCAGTTCAGTGCTGAAGAGAAAGACTACTTTTGTCACCACATATCCCTGCGGTATCACACACCAACGATTCAAACGATTCGAAAGCGCCTTCTTTACGCCAGAGCATTCCAAGCCACCTATTTCAGGCTTGCAGAGGCTATCGGCGTGCCTGACGAAGCCAAGCGACTGCCAAACCCTTCAATCAATCAAGCGGTGCAGGTGGTCTCACTCTTTCAGGTGGCCTACAACACCACAATTGATACCTGCAAGCGGACGGAGGACGAAACGACTGAACGCCAGTTGTTCAGAGAAACGCTAGATGAGCGCTATCCGTTGGAAGCCCAGACAACTTTACTCTCCGTGACCCCGCTTGATGGCAACCTGAACTTTCTCTCGAACCAGTTGAACAAGAGATTGATGGAGCTGGGTAATACCGACCCTATTCAAGATGAGTCACCGTTCGCTTGCTCCAAAGAGCATTTCGTGGCGCTCTACAAGCGAAAGGCTGAGTTCCTCCGGGCATGTCAGATCGAGTATGAGGAAAGCGCCTGGTTAAATACCGCACCAACAGATAGCGACCTCTACCGAAGGATCGACGACACTCATAACTGGGCGGCTCTTAACAGCGTGGCCTGCTCCGACAGAATTTCATTACCTGTGAGAAGGGCTGCCGCATGGAGGATGGTGGATCTAGCAGGCACTGATCTTGAACAAGCCTATGGCCTCGTGAGTTTGCTCTCGCAACTGCTGAATGACCCGGACAAACGGAATAGACCCGCCGATGCTAGGGATCTGACAGATACTCTTTTTAATCGACTCAAGCAGCTCCCGTCAGCAGACAATCTCAGGCCTCTAATACTCCAGCTTGAAGCGAAGCACGAGTTGGCAAATAACCGCCTCGAAGCATCGAAGAAAAAGTTTGACCAGGCTCTTAAAAACCTCAGCAGGCAAGGTTTCGGCGATATTCGGGGACAGGTCGCGCGAGATGCCCTTGCAGTCTTTGCTTGCGGGCACCATCCCGGGTTTAACCAAGTTGCATGCGACCAATACAGATTGTCGATTGTTTACTATGGCGGTCTGGAGGAGCCCGTGATGTACCTTCCTTCAACGGAAGAAATGGTCAAAAAGGTACGGGAGTATTTTTGGGAAAACCTATACCAACCTTATGAGGGCGTTCCACGACTGCAACCAATAGGGTGGTCCCCTCCTGATGCATAATCCCAGTCAAATCAGAGCCATCGACAAAATTTGTTCAGGGAGGAAAATCAACCTGCCGCAGGATGCTGGCATCTATGCCTTTCGGTGGCTTGGCGACCATGGTTCAATATTGACTCAGAACGTTGAACCCGAATAAGACAGCCACCGATCAATGAAGCATGTAAACGTTCATGGACGCAGGTGAACCCCAAACCTGCCACCGAGCAAGACTTTGGGTGACCCGCTGCCGTGAACTGACTGTCGAGCCTGATGCAGCTAAATGCCCTACGGGCCAGAAACCTTGAAGTTTGAGACAAAAAAACAGATACATGGACGACATGGAAACGAAATTGATTGAAGCATCGATTGGAACTATCGGAACTCTCACGACGGCCTTAATCGGGATATGTGCTCTCGGTCTCACTATCTACCAGGCAGTCCTGGCGCGTAAGCACAACCGGCTTTCCGTCCGGCCCCACCTAACCAGATTCACTAACCTGACCTCTCAACCAGGCAGAGGAGTCCTGTCAGTCGACCTGATCAACAAAGGGATTGGACCAGCTTTTATCAGCGCGTTTGAGGTTTACCTTGATGGCAATCCAATTACCGACGTTGGGGCAGCAGTGAAAGAGATTATGCCTACACGGCACTACCACCAGCAGATAACAACCCTCACCACCGACTATGCTTTGTCGGCGGGTGAGTCCAAATCACTGCTCACATTAGCAGTTGCCCTTAATGACGGTGAAACCGTCGACCAACTCGAAAAGCAACTGAGCCGGTTGGACCTTAGGGTGAATTATGAATCCGCCTACGAAGAAACCTACCAGCTAGACACCCGCGAAGGAAAATTGCCAAAACCGGGAAAAGCGACTTGACCAATTGCCCCGGACGCTCACGCATTTGCAGGAGCACTCTGGCCAGCATGTGCCGAAATAACATCCCGCACCAAGCTCGGATCAAACACCGTGTCAAAGCACCAAGAGCCGAAGCCCCCCTGCTCATTCACCGCCTTGACCCAGATATCCATTGCTGCGCGCTTGGCTCGATTCTGCTCTGAATCCTGCCCTTTCACTTCCAATACCAGAGTCTGACCATTCTTTAACCGAATGAGATAATCCGGTATGAAGTTCCGGGAGGAACCATTCCACAGGTATCGGACCTTGAAGCCCAAGTGATCGTTCTTCGCCCATGAATGGACTGATTCATCCTTCTCACAAACATCCGCTACAAGTTTTTCCCAGGTGCTGTCGTAAACAACATGGCTAATCTGAGATCGCTCTGCCTGCCTGCACGGCTTGGTGGTTAACCAAGGGCGCATCTGAGAGGTCGCACCGATTGGCTGGTGCTCATCGAACAAAGCTTCCAGACGTTCAACGTTCTGTTTGCTGACAAACCGATTCACATGGGTGACTACGTTATCCATATTGAGCGCGAACAAGAGTCGACGGCGAACCGGGTCCTGGTGCCATAGGCTCGGGATATCCAACTTATCAGACTCCAGAAACTGCTCAACGATACGAATTAGCTGTACGGCCAGATACTGTTTATCCCCCTCAAATCCAGCGCTGCTACTGATAAAAAGCTTTTTCGCTGCACGGAAGGTTAGGTGCTGCAGCCTGAAGTCCTCTACAGCCTTCTCCAGATCGATTTGAGAAGCTTGTGCAAGATTGGGAATACCAGTAAGGGCAGGCGCGATTTCCGCATTCAGTGGCGTTTGAGCCGGGTCCAGCGTCAGAGGCTCAACCGCCTCCCAATCCATTCTCAACTCTGGCTTGAGAACGGTCTGAACGCGGTCAATATTGGGCCAACGGATTTCAAAGTGATTTCTGCCAGGCTCAACTTCGACCCGCACACTGGGTTTGGGAGGAGGCGGTGTCTCGCCACCCTCGCCCACTTCCTGGAAAATCGATAGCGGCACACCAAATACATTCACGTATTCTGGAATGAACTTGCCGTTCTCATCCATATCGTGCGCTACACGCCGCAATCCTCGGCCAATAACCTGTTCACATAGAAGCTGGCTGCTAAACGCTCTCAAACCCATGATGTGAGTGACGTTAGCCGCGTCCCACCCCTCGGACAGCATGGCGACCGAAATCACGTTCTCAAGATTCTGACCGGGTTTGCCTCGCTTGCCGACTGTATCTACCAGAGCACGAAGCTGCTCTTCTTGCTTCAATGAAAGCAGCTCTTCCTTCTTGTCGGCCGGGAGCATGGATGCATTGATGATCTCCTCCATTCTCACCGCATAATCTTTATCCTTGGTGATGCTTTCCCCACGCTCGGCTTTTTCCAGAACCCTCGAATCCACACGCAAGGTAGCCAGCGGATTCTGGGTCCCGGAAATCAGGCAGTCGCCGCTATTGAAGAAATGCTCGATACGGGACGCGGTTTCGGTCCGGTTGCAGACGGTAAGCAGTACGGGTGGAATTGTGTGACCTTCCGCCTCCCAGCTCTTTGCGGTCTCTTGCCAATCGTAGGCAAGGATCGCATAGGCCTTCTGAACCAGATCCGGTAAGGGATCGGTGGGCTGAGCTTTGCGGGCAAGATCCTGCTTTACGGACTCGTCCCGGTACAGGTGGTAAAGCTTGCTGGCGTATGTCTTCGCATCGGGTAGCGCGTCATCTCGCACGACAATCCGAGGTGTCTTGACCAATCCCGCTTCAATGGCATCGTTAAGGCCAAAATCCGAGATAATCCACTCAAATAGCCCTTTCTCCGTGTTTTTCTTGCCTGTGGGTGAAAAAGGCGTCGCGGTTACATCAAAGCATCGGCGAATTCGACGGGTCTTGTGAATACGATCCAGCCCCTCGATCCAACGGGTCGCCTCCTCAAGGTCGATCCCCATTTCCTCCGCTTCTTTCTTGCTGACTTTTACCTCAGCCTTCTGGCGGTATGCGTGGTGGGCTTCATCGTTAATAACCAAGATGTCTTTGTAAGAAGCCAACTTGCCAAGCACCCGCCGGGTAAACGCCTCGTCGCTCTCTTTACCCTTTTTCACAACGGAGCGTACCTGCTCTTTGAGGGGCATCAGGCTATGCCAGTTTTCGATGACCAGAACCACCTGGTTCAGCTTCTGACGCATTGCCTCATTTGGGCACAACACGAATTCATCGTAAACGTTACTCTCGTTGCCAGGGTTGAGAACCTGCAGTCGGCTTTTTACGGTAAGGCCTGGAGCCACCACAAAAACGGCCTTTGAGTAACGTTTATCTTTCGGATAAGTAACGGCATTAAGGGTCTGCCAAGTAATGATCAAGGCCATCAACGAGGTTTTTCCGGAGCCTGTCGCCATTTTGTTACAGATGCGCTCCCAGGGACCGCCATCGCCTTGCAGAAAGATCCCTTGACGATAATCCTCTGGAGCTTCCAGCCACCAGATCAGAGATTCAATGGCTTCAAGTTGGCAAAAGTAAAACGGAAAAGGTCGTGGGCCACCATTCCAACGTTTTGAGTCAGAATCCCACTCGCCTCTTGAGTACCAGTGGTTGAGTAACTCGCGAGAAACACTTGTCACCCCTGGCCAGCCAGCCTCCCGCCAGGCATCGACACGCTGACGGATTCGGTTAACCGTTTCCAACTCCTCAACGCGACGGGTATTATTCCGGGAATCGTAAAGTTCATAGGCGGCAGGTCTGCGACCACTCACTACACCGGCAACACGCCCATTGTCATCCTGTGACCAGAACTGATCTGGCTTGTCATAAGGCGAATTGATCACCAGGGAATTCGGTTTATCAGCCATGCCTCCCTCCTCAATTCAGCCTGATGACTTTCAATGACTCGATACCCCGATCGTCCACGATCTTAACCGCTATGCAGCGATTGTCGCCTGGCTCGAATGGAATTGACTTGGTGCCGTGGAATTTGTCTAGCAGATCCTCATTGAGCTCAGCCCGGATGTCCTTTTTCAGCTTATACCAGCCGTCCTTGTTGCTGGCCATTGGGAAGAATACTTGGCGCGGATACAGTGAGCGATTGTCGTAGTCGATATCCAGCTGCCACATCGCGATATTTTTCTTGCCACCGGATTTTAGCTCACCGGTCTTGGTATCGAAATAATCAAAACCATGAACCTCAACTTGGAGTTTGCCATCCTTCAGTTCATGCACCTCAATATCCGGCTGCCCCATAAGCCAAAATGATTGGTTGCTCGCTCTTCCTTTTTTGAGGTCCTCCGTCAGCAGATCGGTATTCATTTGGACTTTGAGCGCCTGAATTCCCTTGATGTTATCGATATCCTTCGCGGCTTCAGGATCAAAGTTGAAGGCGCAAAAAATGAGCATCTTGGGGAGCGGAAAGAGGTCACCCGCGTCTCGCATGGCAATTTCGACCTGACGCTGCTCAAGTGCAGCGTGCTCCGGGCCAAAGCTGACTGCAACACGCTCTCCACTATCCGCGACAGTACCAACCGCGTGAATATAATGAGCACCTGGCAATGTCTCTAAGTCTTGAAGCTTGATTTGTTGTCCACCTTTTCCCCGAATCCCTGCCTTGAGCAATTCCTCACGCCATTGGGCCTGGCGTGAGGTTGCTCCAGATCTTGCGACGGCCACGTCTGCCTCAATAGGCTTGTCGCTCTCCTCCAATCCCAGCACGGTTGCGAATGGCACAGCCTCAACCGTGAAAGGGCCAGTGATTCGCAACTTGTCTTTACTAGCTTCAGGCTGGTCGTAGAGCACTTCTTGTCCGGAGTGAGCCGCTATGCTGTCGTCGATCCTGTCTTTCATAGCAGCTCTGCCAACATGAAACTCTTCGAACGCTTGGCGTGCAGCCTCGGGCCAGGTTGTTGGCCATACAACTGGAACCTCCCATTCGAGCAACTCGTTCGAATATACAGTTTCTCCAGTTGGCAATGTCTCTCGGGCTGCATCGGTGCTTGAAAAGTTCAATGTTTGGCCAAATCGCGCCCCTTCCTTCACCTCAAGTGAGCCACCACCCTGATTGAGCGCCTCATTCAGTTTAACAAGTGCTCTTTCGATCTTAGGATGCATGCGTGAGAAGATCTCGTCGATCTCTGGGTTGTTTGCAATCGCCCTCAGCCCAATATGAGGAACTGTTTTATAGATAAAGCCGCCCTTCAATCCTTCTTGCGGATATTTAAGCTCATAATAATCGAAGCTTGCCGTCATCAATCGTTGCTTTGCCAATGCAACTGCAACCCTGGAGGTATCACAGGTTAGCCAGCGCCTTCCCCATTTTTCTGCCGCATATGCGGTTGTACCTGATCCACAGGTGGGATCAAATACAAGATCCCCTGGATCTGTAGTCATTAACAAACAACGCTCAACCGCCTTTACCGAGGTCTCCACCACATATCTCTTATCGGAAGCAAAGCCAGCTACTCCTGTGTCAGTCCAACTATTGTTAATCGGATAAACAGGGAAGTCTTCAAAATTCCTCACGTAATAAATAGAGGTTTTTGTGGTTTCAATTCTTGAAGCAATACTCAGTCGCTTGAATCCCTGCTCATGCGTTTTCCAATATCCCTTACCTGGTGTGAAAAAATCACCATTGAAACTTACTGGAAAACTGCCTGGCGGTCTCTGACTGGTGAAATTGTCAATCCGATATATATTTGCCCCAGCGGGAAGCGTTTTGGAATCAAACTTTTCACCTTTAGTCAGTGGCCGTTTACGACCGTCAGGTAATCTAACTTTCGAATAGGCGGAGCCACCAGCGCCACCAAGAACTTTTTCGGAGTATAGCGAGTTGAACTTTACGTTAGATCTGTTTTTCGAGTACCAAACAATGTAATCGGCAACATTGGCTAATAAATCACTTGTTGCACTGGAAGTCTTTGCGAAAGAAATAACGGATATAAAATTATTTTCTCCAAAAATCTCATCCAACAACTCCCGCACATGATGCAGGTTCTCATCCGAGATCTGTACAAATATGCTTCCGGTGTCAGCCAATAGCTCCTTCGCCAATAATAATCGATCTCTCAAATAAGTCAGGTAAGAGTGAATACCCAGCTCCCAAGTATCCCGGAAAGCCTTAATCATTTCGGGCTCTTGTGTTAAGTCTTCGTCTTTTCTATCTTTAACATCTCGCTTGTTGACGAAAGGCTGGAAGTTCGATCCATATTTAATACCGTAAGGTGGGTCCAAAAATATGCTTTGGACCTGCTCTCCCATACCCTCCTTCTGTAGCAATGAGCTCATTACCAGCAGCGAATCGCCCGCAATCATGCGATTAGCCCAGTCCCGCTCATGCTTGTAGAAATCTATGGCATCTCTAAGCGGCAGATTCTCAAACGGAGCGTGAAATAGGTCTGGCTGAAGCGCTGGTGAGGACTTCCCCTTTGCGTCTTTAATCCGTTTCTGGACCGCGGCCAAAATGGTCGCAGGATCTATTCGCTCGTGAACATGAAGCGAGACAGTATCCACCTCGAAACTGGTGCGCTCAGCTTTACCTGTCCAATTCAGATAAGGAGCTTGCAAGCGCTTGAGCTCAGACAGATCATCCCGCTCACGCTCCAGAAACTCCTTGCCCGCCACCCTTTTTCTCAAGTTGGTGACAACTTCGCGAATGGCACGCTCATCATCTCCGGCCAAGGCATGGTCCAACCACTCCAGCAGCTCATCTTTGGCCTGTTTTGTTTCTGTTTCTCTGGCTTTGAGCGCATCTTCAATTAGGTCCTCAACCCGAGATCTTGTCGAGTCGAACTGAAGTTCTGGCGATAGGTGCGGGTCGTATTGCCATATCGTTTTCTGTTCAACACCGTCGGAATGAGTATCCACCATGCCCACATGGGGATTGTTTTTCCGCTTTTCGTCGTACCGGTATGACAGTACTTGGTTGTACTCGCTTCTTTTCTTACCAGCTTGTCGATTAGTTTGAGGCCGAGCAGATTTCTGCTTCTCGCCAAAGGTCAGATCTTCCTGGGACGGAGCTACCTGTGCCTGCAACTCAAATCCAGAAGGAGCTGGCTGCTCAGCAGCACTTGCCTGGTTAAGATACGTTGCACCTCCACGACCACGCCCCTTGCCGACGACCCCTTCCGTCAACAGGCTCTGTCTAGCTGCGTCAAATGCCTCATCAGAGACTTCCAACTGATGCTGAGTGCGTAACTGCTCTTTGAGGCTAAGGTTTCCGACAGTGGAGCCATCTTTTGGTAACAAAGACAGCAGCAGGGATTTGATCTGCTCGATGTTGGTGCTCATGGGATGCTCGCTACGAATTTAGTGGTTCCGTCCTGCCTCTGGCCCTCGCGGAAGGGCATGGGCTTAACAACCAGCTACTGACGGAGAATGCCGTCATGCTGCCAGCCGGTTTTAGACCGAGTAGTGCGGGTAAAAGTAGCAGAAAGAGCCCTCCGTATCAGGTGTTTAACCCATTTAGTCGGGGATCAGGCGTTTTAAAAGCTATTCCACCGACCCAATTGAGGGTCTCATAGGCAAAGCTGCGCGGTTGAAATAGAACTTTAAGTGAACAATGAGTAGGTCTACCACCTCAGTTCCAGCCTTTCTATTTTCGCTACAAGTAAACTATACAGTCCTGACACTATTACGCTTGCATCCTCCGTCAATAAGGGGCTAGACTAAATTCACTGTGTTACAGTCATGTCAGGTTAGGCTATGTCTACGTCAGAAAAAATAATCCGTCGATTGCGGCACATGAGACGGGGCGTCCCGTTTTCCATAAGTCAGTTCCATGAGCTGGGTTCCAGTGCGTCTGTGCAGAAAACACTAAGCAGGCTTGCTCAAGAAGGCGTGGTCGAGCGCGTGGCCAAAGGCATGTATGTTCGCCCAAAGCCCCTGGCCAGTATGCCATCCATCAAGATCACGGCAAGTGCCGAACAGATCGCCAGGAAATGGGCACAGCAGCATGGTTACACGCTGGTGAGGCAAGGGGTTGAGTCCGCTTATCGACTCGGCCTGCAAACCCAGGCCCCTGTCAAAACGGTGTTTTGGAGTAACGGTGCCAGCCGAACGTTTTCTATAGGCAATGAGGTCGTCGAGGTGCGGCATGTCGCGGAATCAAAGCTACGATGGAAATCACGCCCGGAAGGTGAGTTGCTGCGAAGCTTCAGCGTTACCCCAGCCAATTCCGTTAAATTTAGCGATTTGAAAAAGGCACTTTCCAGGCTACAGCTTTCCGACGCAGAGAGTCGCACGGCAATCAAGAAGCTCAAGGCGACACCTCTCCCTGAAGGATGGCATGTCAAACTGGAGCAGTTTGAAAAGGAAATGATGGCTTGACGGACATTTTCGAGTTTTATCGCGATCCGAAAAGACATGATGAGCTAAAAGCCATCCTCAACATTGGCGCTCAAAAGCATCCCGCTGGACTGGCCCAGAATTTTCTGGAGAAGGATATCTGGGTAGCGGAGGTCCTTCGTTTGCTCTACGACGAAAACATGCTGGGTGCTCACTCAACCGCCTTCAAGGGTGGTACCGCCCTGAGCAAGTGCTGGAGAGCCATAGAACGCTTCTCGGAGGACATTGATCTCTCCATTCACTGGAGTGATCTCGCTGGCGAGCCTGATGAAATTGCAGCTTGGGAACAATCTACTCAGAGCAATAGCCAGAAAAAGAAATTCCGCGAGCGGCAGACAAAGCTGCTGACAGAATGGTCTACCGATCTCGTTGATCGCCTCAATGAAAAACTGGCTCATTATGAGATTGATGGGCTAATGGCGGAGCTGGAGCCTGGATCGAAAGGGGAAAAGGTCAACGTCCATTTTCCGAGACTGAGCAGCAACGATAGCAATTACCAACTCGACTACATCTTGCTGGAATTCGGTGGCCGAAACCGGGGCCGACCAACGGTCAGCCATAAGGTCGAATGCTATTTGGCAGAATTGGAAGAACTTCAAGCCATCGCATTTCCTCAAGCAACGGTGGCCGCATATCACCCCGGGTATGTTCTTTGGGAAAAGCTAACTGCCCTGCACCAATTCTCGACTCAGGAAAAAGACCCAGATCCACATCGCCTGGCTCGACACTGGTACGACGTGGACTGCCTCCTTCAGCAAGATAATTTTATTGACCCCCTGGATGCCACTGATGCCATGGCCGACGTAGTGGCCATGAAGAGCCAGCGATGGCCGCAGAAGGGCGTGAGTTTTGAGGCGGTGTTAAAAGGCCAACTGGTTCTGGTACCGGACGATGATCGACTCGACAAGATAGCGGCAGATCACAGTGCTGCAATTGACGGAAGGATGTTTTTCGGTGTACCAGACAATTTCGAGACCATCGTCTCTAGGCTTAGGGAAGCTCAGGATAAGATAAATGCCGGGATCAACCGCGACAATCCACGCCAATAAAGCCGAGCTAATTTACACATGTTGATTGCCTCACCCAATGACCATACAGGATAAGAAATTGCCCTGTTCAACACTGGCATCCTAGCCAAAGCACTGGGCTCGCCCAACACTGAATCCCGCCGCGGCTGTGCGCGCCCTGCCTTAATTTGTTATGCGATTATTGACCAAATTTCGTTATATCGAACTGATCCGCAAAGTCGGCGGCCACTGACTTTGGATTCACCCCGTCTCTGTAAGCCCTTTGCAACTGCTCATGCTCCATGAAATCTATGAGACTCATGCCTTTTTCATCAACCTTTAGTTGAGGGTTGATCGCGCCAGCTTCTTTCTTAAATTCTGTCAGCCACTCCTCCCAAGTTAAACTCTCTGAGCGCTCACTAAGTTTGTCGATTTCGCCAGATAATGGAGAATTCTCAAGCTCTTGAGAAATTTCGACGAATGTTGCTACCGCACTCTCAAGCAGTTGATCATCCAAGCTGTTGAAAGGGTACAAACGCCCATTAGCTTCGATTTCGGATAAAATATTGCCCAATGAGATGACAACCGCATCGCCGTTCAAATCGTTCCGGTCAAATAACTGGGTAGCATTTGCCAAGGCTGAAGCTGCGACAACAATTTTATGGGGCGCGGTCTCAATAACTAAGTGCAACACTCTCTAATCGAGTATCGTGTTGCCATGGAAAAACACTATCATCACCTCAGTACCACTGATCGCGTGACACTCATGTTTTTGAAGCGTCAGGGTCATAGCCTTCGCGCTATTGCCCGGGAGCTGAACCGTTCACCCAGCACCCTAAGCCGAGAACTGCGTCGACGCACAGTAAAAGGTCAGCCTTATGACGCTGAAGCTGCGGGACTTGCAGCGCGTTTAGCCCGCTTACGGTGTCGGCCACGGCGCAAATTGGTTGAGGGCACTGACTTGCATGGGGTGGTCGTCGACATGCTGAGAAACAAGTGGTCTCCTCAGCAAATCAGCGGCACACTGAAGGCTATGTTTCCTAATCATCCCGAGTTTCAAGTCTCACATGAGACTGTGTACAAAACCATTTATGCTCAACCTCACGGCGAACTACGCAAAGAGCTGATTACCTGCCTGCGGCAGGGTCACACCAAGCGTCGCCCTCGGGCTGGTGGAGTTGATCGTCGCCAGCAAATCCCGGATCTGGTCAGTATTCACCTGCGACCGCCGGAAGTCGAAGAGCGATTGCTGCCTGGGCATTGGGAAGGCGACCTGATCAAAGGCGCCTTCAATCGTTCAGCCGTTGGAACCTTGGTGGAGCGTGTTAGTGGCCTGGTGTTCCTGGCCAAAATGGACGGAGCCACCGCCACGGCGGCCGTTCAGGGCTTTAGCGCGGCACTGAATCGGGTACCGCTGGAAATGCGCCAGACCTTCACTTACGATCAGGGTCGAGAGCTCGTGCGTCATGCTGAGATCACCCAAAAGACGGGTACGGCGATCTACTTTGCTGATCCGCATAGCCCTTGGCAACGAGCCATCAATGAAAACACCAATGGCTTGTTGCGGCAATACATGCCCAAGGGAACCGATCTGTCGGTGTTCAGTCAGGAGGAGCTGGACGCCTTTGCCTTCCAGCTCAACACACGACCTCGGAAACGGTTAGGCTTCAAAGCGCCACTGGAAGTGTTTATGGATCTGGTCAAACGTACCCAAGACGCGCAGTCAGGCATTCATTAAACTGGGTGTTGCACTTAGAGTTGGAGACCGCCGGGTCTTTGACCAAATTTCCCATTGAACACATCAGGCTTAGAATCCCAAACTAACTGAGTGAAGTTAGTCGCTGATTTGGCTGGATCTAAATCAAACAACCCTACTCTAGCTTGGTGCTCTAGAAGATTTTGGACAACTACAGCTGCCTCACTCTTTTTGTATGTGCTCTTAATTCCACTAAATAGTCCCATTATTTCTCCTTAGCCTGGATCGCGTAGAGCGAAGCAGCAGCATTTAATTCCCAGAAGGAAAGGCGGCCGCACCAAAATTAAGATAGCTAATGCGGTACGGATGACGGCTATTGGTATTTCGACTTAAGTCATTGAATAAACAACAACGGCAAGAGCAATATTAACGAATATGGTGACCACGCTAAGAAGGTAGTTCAAACCTGGAATTTGAAGAAATCCAGAGAGCACCGCCCCGCCAATCGAAGCAAGCACGAAGAATAGTCCGTCGAGAAATCCGTTCCCATAATCAGAGCCAATAAAATACGCAGCGGGCAAAATACAAAACCATCCGCCGAAAGCACCAAGTGACGACAACAGGCTCATCGCGGGATTAGCATAATCTGCGCCAACGAATCTCTTTGCCTGTTTTTCAACCAGAGCATTAGTTCCGACAAAATACCCCATCACTACTGCGATTAAGTACAGCAAATATTATCTCCTGTTCAGTTGTTTTCGATTTAGAGGTTACTGTCAGCCGCTGCGGTTTTAGACGCTTACCGGCAAAAGGCATTCGAAAGACGCGCTGTGTTAACGCCTACTGGGCTGGGCAGGTATTGGTGCAAACAACGTATGACTCCCTGCATGCTCGCAACGTTTCGGTTTTGAAGCCAACCTGGTTTCCCTGAGAAACGCAGGTCGAATAACTCATCGTGCACTCCCTGATACAGCTTGGTTCCTTTCCGCTCACATCCACATCTTTGATGCTGTATGCGCATCCGTAAAGGGTAGAAACCAGACCCACCATAACAGCCACTTTCCACATAGATAACACCACTTCGTTCAAGATTTAGCGCAGCCCTATAAAGCTACGCAGTAACCGTTCGACCCAACAAGGCGACCTGATCGGCGCTCGTTGGTTTTGCGTTGTACCTTTAACCTCGCAGCTTCAATTCCAACGGCATTTAAGCGAGTAGACCACCAGAGATTATCTGGCCGCATGCGGCCGTAGGATTTGCACGGCCCATCTTTACCGAACTGGCAGAACGCCGGCCCTTGCATGGGAAAGACTGTATTCCCGTTCTCGTAAGACGCTATATGCGCCCCTATCGGCGACATAAGTAGTCAATCGAAAAAGCAATCGACCATTAGTCGCTAGAACAAGTCCTCATCACAAACAAGATATTCCAAACGGTCACTTTCAACGGCAAGCACATGGGCGCAGTAGACAAATTCTTGCCAGTGCAAACTGTCTATGGGATGCACGCATCGCCCAACGATGTTTTGCCTATCGTCCAGCATAAACTCCACCACGTCCGTATTTCGGTTCCGCTCCCAGGTGTTCTCAACCACTTTAGCTACAGACAGTTCTTTTACTTTCGCTGCAGGTACAGAAGAGCTGAGGAAAATACACTGCCCGTCACACTCCCAGATCGAGACGGTTTGAGAACGCTGTGACTCGCCCTCCGCAAAACAAAATCGGAGCCCAACCGTCTGCTCTGATTCAACGACATCCACACTCAAAGTAAAACCACTAATCGGTATTTCGCCTGCTCCACGAAGCCTGTCTAACTGCTCCAGAACGGCTCTGCTTGTTGGTTGGTGATACTCTTTTGGATCGTGGGTTTCATGGAATCTCGAAAGCAGTGCGTTCATGTCCGCTTCAACGGTCACTATGTCATCGCCAATTAGCATTTCAGCGTCGTAGGCTAACCGCCAGTAGTTTTTTGCTGTCGGATAGGCGAAGGTTCGATGGAGTGTGGTCCAGGATTGCGTGTGCATGAGCCTGGCCAGTTCATCAAGTGAACCAATGTAAATACCGATGTCTTTAGCATCTTTGTTGTCCACCACAACGCGAGAAAGAACCTCTCCAGAGGCGCGAGCCATGGTCAATCGGATTTCAGCTCTCTCTGATTCTCCTCCTATGGGTTCGCCAACTCTGAGGTCAACACTCAGCGGCCAACGGGTGTCTTGTCTGACTCCCAGTGCTGACATGATCAACCGCTTAGCTTGGTCCACGTTCGCTTTAATTTCTTGCTGAGTGGCGTCTACTTGGCGCTTCAATGATTCAAGGTGATCTAGATCCGACAGGGGATCCACGGGATCAAAAGGACTTTTCAGAAAGCGTTTGATCTGACGTTCAATTCCGGAGCGATCAGCGATTTCCGACTCCGCAATCTCTTCAGAATCAGAGGCGACGTTGCCGCCAATTTCGTGCAGCGATTCCATGTATCTATTAATGTTCTCAGCTAGCCGTCGGATTTGGACCCTTTCGATGCTTTCTTTGACGTGAGGAAAGCTAACCTGAATCAGTTGATCATCCTCAGGAGCGCCAGTGATTTGACTGGTCAGTCTCCGCTGAGCCATTGAGCCCACACGATCCACCCGTCCGTTTTTTTGTTCGATGCTTACAGGCGAACCGGAGACGCCGTAGTGAACAACACTATCGCAAAATAGGTGCAGGTCTTCCCCTTCTTGGAAAACATTGGTGCTAATCAGCACCAGCGGATAACCGGGCATCCGGAATTTCCGAGCCTGGGCGGAACGTTGTCCGGGCGCGTTAGTTTCACCGGTGGCGCCGATGGTAGGGGCGATAGGGTTGAGCTGATTGCTGAGGTAACGACGATACTCACTGACACCGAGCTCGAATATACCTGGCAAGTTGGTCTTCAGAATCGCTGGTAATTCATCGGCTAATCCCTTCAGCTCCCGATATGTAGAAAAGCCCGCCGACTGAGACTGAAGACATAACTCACCCACGAAATCTTTGATCCATCGGCTGGCTACTTCTTGGTTGAGATCCCCTTCGCCCTGCCGCAACCGGGCAAGGTAGAGATCTACCATGCCGTGGCCATTGCGGAGAGTCGTGGACACAATAGCCATGTGGATATCGAGAGTGCGCAATAGCTTCTCAATCTCACCTGTATTGTTGATATCAGCATGCGTACTCGCGAGCCTTTCTAATAGCTTGCCCAAACTGGGCAAGATCTGCCCTTTCAGATCTTCATGAGCTTCCAGCTCTGAAAACAATGTCGGAAATTGAAACTGCGCAAGAAGGTCTTCTTGAGATAGGGGTGAACCTTTTTCGTCCAATTTATTCGCTCGCAAGGATGCTTTTAGGTGGTCCCGCAACGGAGCGTAGCCGCCGTACCCGAGTTGATCGACCCAGGCATCAAGAAAGAACAGTTGAGCCAGTCTGAACCGACGAAGGTATTCATCAGATGGAACCATGCCTAGTTCAGCAATTCTTTCGTCCGATGTCATTTCCAGGCAATGCTTGACCGTTTGAACGAAATCTATTTCGTGGTGCCCGCACAGAATCTGAGCCCAATTGATATCCAGAATCGGGCTGGCCAACCGTTTTGACACGGAAAGACTAAGCTTGACCAGTTCAGGAGTGAGCAGATTGCCCCAGCCACTGGCGTTTTTAGGTTTAGGCGCATCGCCCCGAAAGAACCAGTTGAAAAGGTTATCGTTCTTGGGTGGCTGACGAAGCTCTGTCTCACCAGACTCCCCCTCTTCGGCGAGACCCTCGTCGATGCGGTCGTCCCGATCGCGGCTAACCTCGCGGTACTCATGAATCACATTACGAAGGGCTTTGCAGGTTCGCGGATGGCCTTCCAGCCTGGATTCTAAATACTTGATGAGCCAATCGTCATAGCACTCGTCCAATTTTTGCTTTAGCTCTTTGACGCTTTTCACTCGACGGACGAATACTAATTGTTTTCGGTTTTCAGTGAAGACAGCGTTGGCAAGCTGCGAAGCTACCGAATCCATTTTGGGGTGAGGAAGAGATCGCCCCAGATCCGCATTCACATAGCTATCAACGATAGCACCGACTACGTTGCGGTCCTGGGCATCACGTCCTCGCTCATCGGGATCGTCGCTATCGAATTCCACTTTTGGTGAACGAGTTGTTTCACCATAACTCTCGAATGAAGCAAGCATGCCCATCTGAAAAGAGGGAGAGCCATGCTTGTGGCCCAGCGTGTCGCCAACCTTTTTCTGGACTAGTGCTGTTACCAGCTTCTGTTCATCTGTAGCGAGGTCGATGGCCGCCTTGGGGCCGTCACGCCACTCTGCTCGGTACATGTTGCGGGTGTATTCCTTTTCGCCAATCTTCAGCCGGTTAAGACGACGAACCATGAAATGGGCAATCTCGCCCCTATCTTTTACTGACTGGACATTGCTTAACAAGCTGTCTTTGCCGACCAGGGCCAATTGATTTCGTAGCTGATCAATATTCCGGTCGTAAGGTGTGGCAGATAGTAGTAAAGCATTGCGTACGCGTTGCTGGGTTTTGAGCTTCCCATCCTCGCTTTCACCTTGATAAAGACCAAGGACTTGAGAAAGCACCCGATTTCGGTCGCTACTGTCAAAGTTGTGCTTGAAATTATGAGCTTCGTCGATGACAACAAGATCAAAGGTTGGCAGGACGTAATTCAATGCCCGGGCGAACTCCTCCTTTACTCCCCAGTGGGTCGGGTTTTCGCTAGATAGCTTAAAGGCAGGAACCATCTCCTGGAGTTTATTGCGCTGCGCGTTCCAGCTCTTAATGGCCTCTTGATCGTTTTCACCATCGGCCTTCTTCAGACCAAAACTGAAACTGCCATTACGAACGAAAAAATCGGCATAAAAGCCGGAGGCTGCCGTGCGAATAAGCTCTTCCAAACTATCGCATTTTGCCACTGGTGCGGCCGGTTTACCCTCAGGAGTGCGGACACGGTAGCTGGCAGTGCAGACATTGCGGTCAATAAAGCTGGCGTGCTCACGCAGCCATTTGTCCTGAACGTTTGCGCTCGGGCAGATGTACAGTACTCGAAGAGTGGGGTTGAAGTAGCGCATCAAGGCAACAACGCCCAGTGCGATATAGGTCTTCCCCATTCCCACTTCGTCCGCCAGGTAGCCCAGCCCCAGGCGATCAGCATTGATCATGTTATAGAGAGCCACGGCACCTTTAAGCTGAACTTCACCAAGAGCCTTCAGATCTTCCCGTCCTCCTGTGAAGTCCAGTATTTTACTGGCGGTTTCCAGATCAAGAGTGGGGTAAGTCATGCGCTCGCTCCTTCCCCAGCTACTCGATACTGCTCGAGAAATTGCCTCTCGAACCAGTCAAAGAACGTTTTGCGGTTAGAATGCCTTGCACTCGAGAGCTTCAATAAGTTGCCTTCTCGCATGGTCTCCAATAACTGTTCGACGTGAGCTGCTTGACTACTCACATGTGGTCGTGACGCAAACTCTGAAGCGGTGTAAATTTCCTTCGCACTCAGCAATAACAGATAGGCACTGACTGGATGTAGCGGTTCACTGTCACCCTCGTCCTCATTCAGTACCCCTTCAGCGCGCCCAATCAGCGTTGGCAAGCTGTCCACACCGGTACCGGTTAGATAATAGTCCTGCTTCTCAGGTGAGGTTTCCGGATTGGTCAGGTCGCGCCTTAACATACGAAACGCATGAAAAAGTTCGGCATATTCGGAGAAGAACTCATTCTCCAGCTGTGAATCCTCAATCAGGCTGGTTTCGCCCTGCTGTCCCAATTCAAAAAGTCGCTTGACCCGCGCATCGGTCAGCAACAGCTGGCGGCGCTCCGGTGACATCCCCGCGTAAATCGCAAGAATCTGCTGCGGTGAAAGCGTTGCTAACTCTGGTTGGGGCTTATGAGACCAATGTGTCTGCTGAAGAAGGACAAGATGAGGCGCGACCGAGGCTCCTGAATCACAAATCCGGCCGCGGACCAATATCAGAGAACCGTTACCCAGAGCTTTTTCCAACGCCTGGGTGTCATTGTGGAAGTGAGTAACGGTGTTGTTTAATCTCCAGCCAGTTACAACTGGGCTTTCTGCACCGTCCGGTCCTATCAAATCAATTTCGACCGGAGATTCAGAGACCACGCGACCGCTCAAGGTTTTATTCAGCCAGTCAAAACTAAGAGCGATGAACGGCATTTGGCCTTGCGCCTTCTGTTCTGCCGCACCAGGTAGATCTTCGAGGGTGCGTTGGCTTATTTCCGGCAATTCTTCATCGATTGCCTCAAGCAATGGTTGCGGTTTCGTAGCTACCAAAAAGCCTGCTTCGACGTTCTCGTAAAGCGCTTTGTGCGTAAAATTCACAGAACCGACAAAGATATAAGAGAGGTCCTGGCCAAGAAAATGGAAGATCTTCGCGTGTAACTCCCTAAAGGGTGTCTTGTCCTTACCCACACCCAGGCTGTCTGCAGTCTCTTTAACCCAATTGGCCCAGGTAACGTTTTCACAGTTATCGATATGAGTCAGATAATCGAGGTTACACAGGGCTTGGTATCGGTCGTCCCGAGGCATTAAAAGACGAACGCTGCGCACTCCGAGATTGGCGAATGCTTCATGGAGCTGGTTCTTCGTATCATCTGCAAAAAAAGGCGAGACGATCTCAAGCTCAACCGTCCCATCGAAGGGCCTCAGTTTATCCATCAGGAAGTCTATGAAACGAGGCCCTTGGGATAAGCCAAAGAAGTGCACTGGCACTGCGCTAGTATCTGGAACACATTTGTTTAGGAAATTTTGGATCCTTCGGACAGCGCTATTTTCGCTCCGGTTAAATAGCTTGCCATTGAGATAGTCGAGATCCGCTCGGAGAACTTCCAGAAAGCCGTTTTCAGCGCCAGTCTGGGCAACCTCCTCCCAATGCTGACATTCAACGTTGTCCCACCAACCGGCACGAGTGAGGTTGTTGGAGCCAGCACCGACCAACAAAGAATCAGGCTGCTCCTTACCATTGCTGACCAACACCAAGGACAGCTTGGCATGAAAAGCACGGTTGCCCTCTGAAACGCCATGACAGCCATATTCCATTGCGGGGGAGCTTTCCCCGTTTACCCGGAAAATATTGTGATCATAAAAGACATCGATTGGAAGTTCAGCCTCCCTCAGGGCTTCTCGCACTTGAAACTGTTTTACTCGCTCGTCTATTGAGAAAGTGCTGTTTTTGGGGAGCAATAGAGGAATGACATCCAGCTCGAAGAACGATGGATCAAAGGTATAGGTCGTGAATACAGCGGCTTTGACGGCACGGCCATCAAGCAGTTCTTTCAGGTATTCAGATATCTGCGCATCATCCATGAGCTACTCCCAGATTGGCTTTCGCAATACGGAGATAAGAGCCCAGAAAGTAGTCGTAATCCCATTTGTTCAACAGATCGCTTTGTTCACGTAAGCGGGCTGTTTCAGATTTCACTTTGACGTTGAGAATATCGCCGCTTTCACAACTCACCCAAGGAGCACCACCACGATCTTTCATGACGCTCGCGTTAAGCTTGATCACCGCCTGTATCGCTGCGCGCTGATTTCCCGCCCTTAAGTTTTGATTTATCTCGCTGAGCAAATTGTGTCTTACGATGCCCTCTGGAAGGGCTTCAGGAAGATGATCATAGACGTACTGTTTTTTCTCTAGCTCCGCCAGCACATCCGACAGCGAATGATGGTCTTGTGTAAGCAAGTAATAGAACAAATTGTTAGCAGCGACCAAAACTCGCTCGACTTGTTGGATATCGGCTAGGCGCTGCTTTAGCAGGCCATGAGCCATCGCCTCAATGGTGTTCAGATTCGCGCCGAATTCGTCCTGGATACCCGCCCGTTTAATCAAATCCCGCGTAACATCAAACAACTGACCTTGAGCCGACGCATCGTTGTTCTGATTGCCTCGAAGTAAAACATGCGTGAGTTCGTCGCAAACCTCATCTTGCTTAAGCGCTTTCCAGTATTGCGGGGCCAGCTTTTCGCAGGTCTCTTTTGGCAGTTCGCCCTCCTGGCGGAAAAGGGCGATAAAGGTATTAATGTCGAGGTGTTTGCAGATTGCTTGTGCCAGTTCGGTCCCTTTTTGGGTCGGCTTCCGCTCGCTGCCCTCAACCAAGCCAGAGTCTTTCAGCGCCGAACTGTAAAGCCCCCAGAGTCCGTAGCTGGCCTGGTCACTCAAGATCTGCGATCGCAAGCTAATGGGCAGCTGGTTCGCGCCGGTGCTCATATTCTTCTGCACGCGGGTAATACCCATAATCTCCTTGCTACCGGATTGATAGCGAAGATATGCAGCCAGTTGTTCGTAACGAAGGAAGGTGTCCCGGATCAGTTTCTCCCGGTTGTCTTTATCCGCGTTACCGTGCAATTGATGAACCCAATAGAAGCCCAGCAATGCGACGGCGAAGCTTTCCACGGAACCAGTAATCGTGGTCAGATTACCGACCACTTTCCTACCAAAATGGGTCCATACCAACTCAAAACCTAGAGGGTCTCTTGAACCCTTAGTTTTGGACCGGTCATCCAGGAGAGAGAGAAAAGGCATTGTTATTTAGATCCGTCTTGTTGATTTCATCCTAGGGTTGAGCAGAGAGTTCGGATTCCATGGATGGCTTCTTGAAAAGCGCCTTGATCAGGTTCGCTAGGCGAGGAGATGAAGAATCATTGGCTATAGATCGGCAGGCTTCCACAAAATGCTCCGTAGCTGTACCGAAGTGGGGATCGTATGTCGCCCGATTAAGACGCATCTTGATCATCTGCCGCATGAATCTGCCAAGCCTGTGCAAATCCTCCGTCTCGCGAATAGCAGCCTCGAAATCGGCAACCGATGCTCTACTTAGGGCAACTTCTTGCAACGTTCCCCAACCACTATGCTCAACGACATGCAGACAGGCATCGACAACATTCATGTCGTCCTGAGTGGTTGCTTCAATTGCATCGAGCTCCGCTTGAATTCTCTGATCAATAGGATTATTGAATGGATTCTCAACCGAAACAGACTGCTTACTCTCCCTGAAAACCTTGATCCAAGCATCGATGATCAAGGTGCCTATAGCATCACCTCCTCGCATCGCGGAAAGTTCTGTATAAAGTCCGCTAACGACGAAAGGATCAAGAAGGCCTGCAATTTTCGGGAAGGCAGTAGCTTCCTCCACCAACTGCTCTTCATCGACTCGATGGTCCCAAAAAGATCGAAAGAGGAAATCCTGAGCGGTTTTCCTTGCTTCCATAGCCTCCTTTTCAGCAACATAACGGTCAATGATAGCTTCTATTTTGGCTGACTCGAAAAGACCCGACTCCAAGAACTCGACCAATCGCTCCTCAAGCTCGTCGCAGCCATGGATGCCTAGTTCCTGCATAAGCATCCTCCAACCATCCTCCATTTTTTCCTGAGGAGTTGGCTCATGATCACTGTCCCGTCCAAAGTAGGCCCAGTCAGGGTTACCCACATTCAGAGCAAATTTGAAGTCCGGACCATCTTCCAAGCCGCGATAGTAGATACCCGAAAACAAGACGATGGATGGTACCACCCGACCCAGAATAGATTCCTCCAAGTCTCTACTCGCCAGAATCTGATTAGCAGCTTTTATGACCCTCATGACGATGCGAATGTTGGTCAACCCGCATGTCACCGATGCTCGCTGAATCGCTTCTTCGTACTTAGAGGGCTTCATGGCAATTGCTATAGAGAATGCTTCCTCAGCCGTGGTGGATAGCTTGATTTCGTGATCAATGATCTTTTCCCTAAACGTTGTCCACAATTCAGATTGATCACGCTTAGTTGAGAGCTGGTCGTCATTAAGAACAAGGATGAACCGCGAACCATGTTGCCTAGAATATTCGTCGATGAAACCGAGCACCTCATTGATACCAAGTTTCTCGTACTTGCGCTCGATGTCGTCGATTACGATTAGCTTATTGCGTAACACAGCAGGGGCCATAAGCAATAAATTCACATTGTTTATGGCGGCTAGTGCTTTGTAGTGTTTCGAGGCAGCCTCCACACTTGAATTGAACAAGTTCTTTAGGCCGTCAAATACCCCACCGTGAGACTCCACTCCAGGAACCGATGCCTCGATGAGTTTGCGCTTTAGCTGATCAATGCTCGATAAGCCAAACAGTGAAACGTAAAGGGCATTCTTCACCTTATCATCAAGAACCTCAGTCTTGACCTCTGTCCAGAGATGGGTCTTACCGGTCCCCCATTTGCCTGACAGCGCAATCACGATGTTATCGGCTTCACTAAGCGATTGAATCAGTTGTTCCTTTGCCTTCTGTAACGACACGCTGTCTCCACCTATAGATTCACGCCGGCTGGCCCTTTTAGGTCTATCAACCGTTGGGCGGGCTGTAACCATCGGTAGACGAGGATGTTAGATCTTGGAAGAATCATCAAGTCAACCAACTCTACTTCTACGGCATAGTGCATTCCAAAAAAAAATGCTTTGGATCGAGACGAGCAGCCGAACCCGGCCACTCGTTCAATATCTACCCGGGAGCTGAACGTGCAGGATCCAGGCCTCCTCGTAATTTCGACACGATGGCAGCATTCGCCGTCAAGCCTTCGTCTGCCGGTGGCGGATAGAACTCTTCAACCACCTGACTCATTTCATCCTCATCGTACTCAAACAGCGCATTCCCAAATCCCTTAGCAGCCGCAGCATCCAGAGCAGCCTGATCAACGCCCTCCTCCTTCACCTGCCTGGCCTTTTCCCTCGCCTCAGCCACCGCCTCCTGCAGTGACAGTCCCTCCTTGATCACCAGATCCACATAATAGATTGGCGTTCGATGGCTCTGCGTCGTGCTTTTCCCTCTCAGCTTCAATTCCAACGGCATGTACGCCAATAGACCACCAGAGACTGCCTGGTAGTAGCTCAGCCTGGCGGCAAGCGTCCGTATGCTGTTGTAACCAGTCGTGCGGAAGATGAAGGTACCAAGATCATCGTCGTCACCGACCTTCACGTTCAGGCGGCCGTAAGGCTTGCACAGACCACCTTTACCGAACTCACACAACGTCGGCCCCGGGCATTGCAGAGACTGCACTCCTGACTGTGTAAGGCGCTTACATGCATCGCCATCGCCGACACACATTGGCCGCCCGCTTTTGCGGTCGAACATGGTGTACTCAGCCCGCAGGTTGAGATCCGCGTCGTTGAACAGCATGCGGACCGGGATGGTTCGCAGTTTGCCGTTCGGCGCATCCTTTCTGAGCTCTTCGTCCATGGGGTGCAACAGCCACCCGGCATCCTTGTCCTGGATCTGGGAGGTGATGGTGAACTGGTCGTCTTTTTGTGGCAGCCGGGTACCGTTCTTTTCAACGACCCGACCAATGCTAATACGCCCCAACACGGGAGGCGTGATGGCTAAACCTTTAATCATGATGACTCTCCTTTAAAAAAGGACCACGGGGCGCTCGTCACGCCCGCGTGGCCAATGGGGTATTCATGCTTGAATGAGGAATCGCCGACTGCCCGGCTTGGTGAGTGGGTATTGATCCAGAAGCTCTGGCTGGTCCTTCAGAAGTTGCTTCACGTTGAGTCCGACGGAATCCTTGCTGCGTTTCCAGCTCACACTGCCACCGGGGAAGGTTGCTTTTGAGGCTTCGCCCATCTGGCTTTCGATTCGCTGTTTCAGGTGGGATTCGGTGGATTTGAGGCTTTCCATTTCCGAGCGGATGGCCAGCAGCTCATCGAACGCATCCGACAGTTCCTTGCTTTGGCTGAAGTCCAGGGTCTCCCCTCTATCCATCGGATACAGGTGGCGCAAGGCGCGTTCGGCAGAATCGGTACCGTCAACCGGTGGCGGCGTGTCCGTTTCCACGAAATCCCAGAACTGGCGCTCCAGCACATACAGTGCCTCGATAAGCTCCTCGTTCCGGTCAACGCGGTAGATCTTCAACTCCTGACCACACAGCAGCACGCAGACATCTGCCGATTGTTTGCCGGTAACAGCTAGCTGGTGCTGGACCTGGCACTGGATGTAGTCGGGTACACCTTCCTTCCATAAGCGTGATCCAAACTCTCCTGCCGTTTTGCACTCCAGAATCTGCACTTCGTCGTCGGCTGCTACGGAATAATCGAGGTTCGCCAGCATCCAGCGCTTATCCGGATCAGAGTGCTGCAGTACTGCATTCACCCGCCGAACTTTGCGGTTTGTCTGCTGGCTGTATTGCTCAGCTACGATGGGCTCCAGGACATGCCCCCAATACACCGGAGAACTGGGATCATCGGAATCCGGCTTTGGCAAGCCAGCATCCCGCCCAGTTTTAACCATCCAAAGCTCAAGCTGAGACTGGTAGGGGTTCATGCCAATCGCAGCAGCCGCATCGCTACTGCCAATGCCCTGCTTACGAACCTTCAGCCATTCGTCACGGCTGAGATCCTTGGTAGAGACCAGCCTTAACGCTGGTCGCTGCTTCTGAATTACTTTTGCATTCATGCCCATGGTGTTTCCTCCAGACATAAAAAAAGCCCACCAGAGCAAAATGCTCAGGCGGGCTTTATGACGTTTTAGTTTTAGTAAACGGTGTTAAGCCACAAGTGACATGGCCTGCTCTAGCGCCCGGTTCTTGATGGCGGCGCCTGTTCCAAACCAGGCAGAATCTACCCGGTGATCTATGGTTTTGGCTCTGCGGTGATGATCGATGAATTCCGTTATCGAATTCAGCAAACCGTAGGCTGTGCCATCGGATGACGCCAGTGCTGCGCCCATACCTTCACCCTCGTACAGTGCGAGTGCTTTGGCCATGGATCGCTCGTTTGTTTTACCCACACCCTCTTTCGTATCGTCCGTGAACACTTTCAGGAAGTAATTTCGTGCTTCCGTGGCTTTGACCTTGCGCTCGCTCAGAGTTTTGAGACGATACATAAAGTCATCCCAGGCAGACACGGATATGCCGAGCTGCTTCTTGACCTGTTCCGCATCGAACGCCGTGTTGTGCTTCACTTTGACGGCATTGGCGGTGGAGCCCTTCAACGCAACAGCCAAGGTGTTGTTACACACCACACGGATACTGGTGAACTGAGCCGTGGTTGCCATAGTGCCGTCACAGGCGGTGGCCAGCAGCACGTAAGCATTGGTCTGGTCATTGCCCTTGAGCATGCCGGATTGACCAGTGCGGGCGAGTGCCCACATTTTCCGGCCACCTTTCAGAACACCGGCAGTTTCCAGCTCGAAACCGGATACCTCAGTCAGATCCCGGTAGAACTCCAGGATTTCCTCGGGCTGGACCACCTTGAATCGGTTACCAACCACCGACAGCGGTGCCCGTGTATCCGAGCGATAAAGCACCTTGGAATCCGGGTAAGACAGAATCTCGCCCAGGGTGCCACCGGAATTGGTGACGTAGCGCACCGGGCTTTCCTGGATCTGCCAGTCCAGTCCGGCTTGCTTTGCCCATACTTCCAGGGGCTGATTCGTGGTCAGTTCGTTTCCCAGACCATGCCAGGGAGTATGGCCAACATAGGCCATTTGCTCGATGAGATGAGCCATAGTTGTTCTCCTTAGAAATTTTCTCAAGAAAATTAACGTCTTTGCCGAGGGCGTGACTCTCTTCACCCGAGGGAGACCGGGCACACCCTTGGGCGTCAGTAATTTATCCCGAGGGAGTTCGGGTTCGCCCTCGGGCGTTAGAGCTATCCCCCTTGGGAGTTGGGGTCTTCGCCGAAGGAGTAGCCGCAATCGAGGCAGTGGTAGTTGTCGAGGACACGCTCGTCCAGAACATCCCCCAGAATCACGCCAGCGGATGCGCCCGTTGCACCACCAAGCAGCGCGCCGATGACCGCACCACCGATCCCGCCGACAGTTGCACCTACCGGACCAGCGACGATGCCGAGGGCTGCGCCAGCTTGCGCACCAGCCGTTGCAGCCGCATAGCCGCCATAGGTCCCGGCAGACGCACCGACCACGCCAGCGGTTTTCTTGCCGTAGTTGTTCTTACCGACCCTGACGGACAGGCAGTTGGGGCATTTTTCATTCATTTGAATTACCTCTGTGAACAGGGAGGGAAGGCACTGTCAGTGCCCTTGTTCACAGAGGTGATATAGGTTTGAAATCTTTTGGAGTAGCCGAATTAGCTGCTACGTCCGCTACGCGTAGCAGAAGTAGCAGTGGTTCAGGCCTATCCCGCCTGAAAGTTAATCCGAGGCTAGGGATATTCCGGAATATTTCGGGCATAAAAAAGCGCCGCAACCCGATGCAGGTTTAGCCTTTACTCAGATTGATGAGGAGGCAAACCATGACAGGCACACCTAAGCAAAAAATCCGTTTCATCCGGCTAAGAACCGTGATGGACAAAACTGGATTGTCTCGCGCATCAATCTACAACCGCCTCAAGAAAAGCTCCAAGTACTACGACGCAGATTTCCCGCAGCAAATTAGGATCGGGGGTGGCGCAGTGGCCTGGATCGAGAATGAGCTCGACGACTGGATGGAACTTCAGATTGAGAAGTCACGAAATCAACAAATGTCCGGGATTGAGGAGATTATCAGTGCAACAGAATAGACCATTTCCAACAAGGTGGCACAGCCAACCAAACCTATTTGATCGGTACACCGGGCTACCAGACCCGTTGCAATTAGGATTGCTCGGTGAAGCCATCTGCGATGCTGGCGAAAACATCAAGGCGCCTTACGCTACTACATTGATCACCGCCCTAATTGCCGCATCCACAGTGACACAGCCTTTATGCAATGTTGAACGCCCAGCAGGAGGTATTACATCCCTTTCCTTATTCGGGCTTTTAATTGCGGATTCTGGTGAAAGGAAATCCAGCCTAATCAACTATTTCTTCAAGCCAATTCGCGATGCTGACATCGCTGCCGAGCAAGAGTATCAGAGGCAATTGCGCCAGTGGGAACGTGACATTCATATCTGGGAAATTCACCAAAAAGAACTCCAGAAGAAGCTCAGCAAGACAATCGAACAGGACATCAATGAGATTCTGGCAGAGGAACCAACTGATGAGTAACTCCACGATCGAAAGAGCGCAAGCGCTTCTCGACGCTCACCTTCAAGCTAAGCCGAAAAAACCAAAACTATTTCAACTTTTATATGACGACACAACCTACCCGGCATTAGTCCAGGGGATGCATCAGAATACCAAAAATGTATGCGTTTCTGCTGATGAAGGCACTGGGACTCTCAATCGCTTGGTGACCCCTGGACTATCAATGCTGAACTCCAGCTGGAGCAACATGCCGTTGAAAGTAGCAAGAAAAACATCAGACTCATTCCTGCTGCAGGATCAACGGCTGGCCTTGCTCATATCCATTCAACCAGGACCCTTCCAGGAATACCGTCATCGGAAATCTGATTTAGCCAAGGACTCAGGTCTTTGGGCAAGAATGCTTGTCTGTGGACCCCTATCCACCATTGGCTACCGAGAGATATTACCTAACGAAGGGCATAGCTTTGATCCGGAGCCATATCGGGCACGGATGAAAAAGCTTATCAAAAAAAGCGCAAACCGCTGAGGAAGACCTTAGATATGAAGCACACACATAAGTTCGAACCACCTGCAAGTGAACTATACATCACTACAGCTAACGAAGTTGAAAGGGATATGCAGCCAGGCGGGCTCTACCATAACGCAACTGACCATGCCTCAAAGCTTATGGAGAACATCGCCCGAGTAGCCGGAATACTGCATGTTTTCAATAAAAAACATGGAGAAATCAGCCTTGAGACCCTCCATACAGCTATTCACATATGCATCTTCTTTTCGAAGGAGTACATGATGGTTTTCGACTCAACACCTCAACATGTTGTCGATTCCATGATCCTCTATGACTGGCTCACGGCCAATGCCAGGAGTCAGAACCGACAATACATCTCGAAACGGCATGCAAGGCAGTATGCCCCTTCGGCTATCAGACAACCTGGACGATTTAGAAACGCTCTCGAATACCTTGTGTTCAACGGAAACGTAAAAATCGTCAACGACGGTAAAACCACTTATATCGATACAATGCCGCAACTGAGCCAATAGTATAGGACACTAACTTAACGGCCTGAAAACCAATATTTTCAGGCCCCTACTAAGGAAAACCAATCGCTGTAGTTCTGGTACTTATTCTATTATAGGTAAGAATGATGATTATATGGAAATACTACTATAGAAATATAATACAATACATTATAAACCAGCATTAGAGAATATAGCATAAGATAGAGAGAAGGAATCTACAATGAGCCTACATATTGAATATATTCAAGAATCCATGGACACCATAAAGGATCTACGAGCGATAGAGGCATTATCAATGAAGATATGCGGCGGTATGCCAAAAAACAAATACAATCATTCAAAGCAAAATATAATTCGACTTCTATCTATACCAGAAGACCATTTCTTCAATACAGTGCCCCTTTACGCAACCAACCCTTTTATTTCAGCGTTCTTCTGGGCCAAATCGGTAACACTATCACCTTTGCTACTTTTCTCAGACATTAAGGAATTATTAAATGGGAATATTAGATCGAACGAAGAATATATGAGATTTGAAAATTCTTTAAGAGACTACATTTCGACACCAGATATAAGTAAAATTACCAAGTCAATGAGAAATTCTCAACGGAAACGAGAATTAAGCTTAGACGATTACATCGATGCATTTGTTAATTGTTATGCAAGACTAACAATCATAAGATTAGATCTTCATTTAAGGCTCGCACCACAACAGATAAACTTCACTAGAGACTTGCTAGCGGATATGATAATGTTCTGGGGTAAATTCAGAAGAGAACTTTATGAGTCGAAAGCCATACCCAATCCAATGGGCTTCGTCGGTTCTCTTGAACATGGCCACTATAGAGGATTTCATTTCCATGTGCTACTAATTTATGATGGATCAAAATATCAAAAGGATATAAGAATTAGTCAATTAATCGGTGAACACTGGAAGAATAAAATTACAAATGGACGAGGCGATTACCACAACTGTAACGCAACGGACCCTTCCGGATATAAGTACTATGGTGTCGGACGTGTAGATCATTGGAATACGGATAAGATTTCCAATCTCAAGCTGGCAGCCCGCTACTTGGCGAAAACAGATTACTCTTTACAAGCTGTAATTGGCAACAATCGAACGTTTTTTCGAGGGAATATGCCTCAGCCAAAGAAAAATATGGGTAGACCAAGGAATATTCCTAGCTAAACTACCTATTTATTTTCTTTTATTCTGATCAGCTGACTTATTGTCTTTGATAGATGCCATACTGACTTGTAGCCTAAAGATTCAAGTTCATCTTCAATCCATTTGGCATGGTTATGTGCATTTCTCGATCTCTTTGGAAAGTAAATACACTTAGACTTTTTTGCAAGTTCAACCAGCATTCTACTATTATTTACGCTATATGGTAATAATCGATCTTTCAAATATTCGATTTTTTCATTTTCAAATCTTTGAAGCTGCCCCCTCGGATCACCTGAAAGGTTTCTCGAGCTACTCCGACACTGAATAAAGGTCTGACTTTCGTAATCGAATCGGGCCAAAAAATTCACTATATCCAACAAAGTCATCGTTAGGTCACTGCTGTATAGCCTAAGAAAACCCCTTGCAAAGACAGTTTCGTCGTCATAAATCATTTTAACGATATCACTAAGCTTTTGAGGCGAGAATGGTTCCAAGCCTGCATTTTTCTGATAATACGTTTTTATTTCTGACTTTATTGAGTCACTATCGTGTTTTTTTCCATTCTTGACATCTAATGTTACTACTTCGGCTATCTTATTTAATATACGAATCCCCAATCCCATCCACCGAATAGTTGAAGGTCCAATATATTCAGGATCAGCCTTTTGTAGTTCTTTTATATAGATATCGAGATCAGATCTTTCAATTAATATATGATCCAAAGAGACAGTAAGGCTTACTGCTTCCATATCTTTTTTTAGAAGGCAGTCACCTTTAAAATTTGTCGATAAGCCACCAACAAATTTATGCTTCTTACTGTGCATTCGAATAAATGGGTTAGCACTAAATCTTCCTATATTACTGTCCCTTTCAAATATTTTATTAATTGGATTTACGAGGAGAACAACCTCTTTGATGGTCTTTCGACGTATATTAAGATCCTCATCTATCTGAAAAAGATCAACTATTTCATGTACATCGCAGGCGCCCCAAGAGATAAGCTGTCTTGATTCCTCGACTGTCAAACAAATAACAAAATTAGTTTTTGAGAATCGAAAATAGGACCTTCCGCTTTCTATACCATAAGGGTCCACCGTGGATTCTTGAAGAAAAACTTCTTGGGAGGGTGGGACTATGCACCATATCCTTTTCCCCGTCTTTAAGTAGAGTTCCTGGAGAGGCTTACGATGTTCATCTTTATCTAACGATATGGACTGAAGTCTGATTAACTTTTTTTGGTCATTACTCACGAGAAATACCGTTTAACCGATGCCAGTGTGGAAAAGTTTTCGAAGGTGCACGCCCAAAAGATCCCACGCTTCTCTCTTTTCAGGACCATAGCTGTGACGCTGATACACTCTCTTTACCTTGTTCTCTTCGGTATGGTTAAGGCAACGCTCAGCCACCTCGGGTATAACTCCCTGGGCAGTCATTATCGTGGCTCCTGTCCGGCGAAGATCATGAGGCGTCCACTTGCCACCGGCTAATATCAAAGCTTGCCCTTTCGAACTCCTACCCTTATTCGGCTCTTTCCCAACGGGTAACTGACGATCCCGGATTTGCTTAGTGATAGATTTCGGACAGACTGGACCAGAATCCGTTGAGTTGGGATAACACCACTGAGAATCTCCAGTAAGTTTTATCAAATCTCTGAACCAAGCGATAGCAAAGCTGGAAAGGGCAATTTCGTGAGGCTTTCCGTTCTTGCTATTCTCTGCAGGGATTTTCCAAATGCCCTGCTCCAAATCGACATCAAGCCACCTTGTCCTGATCAACTCACCGATCCGGCAGCAGGTAGCCAGCATAATCCAGATTGCGATTGACGTAGAGGGTAACATTTGGGCATCCGGTATCTGGTTGGCGAGTGCCTTTATTTCATCCTCACTCAATACCCTGTCGCGTTCAACGTCTTTGCCGCCAATCTTTGACTTCCGGATACTGGCTGTGGGGTCGTGCTCGATCAAATCCCGGTCGACTGCAAAACGAAACATCTGCCGGATTAGACTCAGCGTCAGCTTCGCCATGCGGGTCACACCGCGATTAAGCTGCGCATCAACGACCTCTGTGACATGGCCCTTTTTAACATCTTCAACCGCAAGCTGACCAATTTTAGGAAGCACGTCTTTCTCAAAGAGCCTACGAACCTCAGCACCGCCATCTTTCCGGTTCTTAAGGTCAATATCCGCCCAATGCTCAAAAAGCTCTTTCACCGTCTTACGGGCGGCCTGGCGTGCTTTTTCTGCTTCTGCAGCCTCTCGCTCAGCCCGCAGCCTGGCCATCTCTGCCTCATGTGTGGCCTTACGTGCGTCTTCCTCCGCTTCCTGATACTCCCTCAAATCCCTAATGCCAGCCTGATATAAGCGAGATAGCTCACCGGCCTTCGTTCTCGCCTCTCGTAGAGTTAAGCCATCTTTACCGGACTGGTCGTAATTGCCTACAGGAAGGAAAACCCGTTCACCCTGTGAATTTGTATATCGGAAGTAAAACAGCCTGTCTCCGCTTTTCAGAATGCGAGCCATAAAACGCCCACAGCCTCTCGGAGCATCCTCAGTCAACCAGACCGACTTGCCTGGCTTAGAGTTCATTTGCTTGTCTGTAATCGTTCCCATTACCACCTACTCAATTAAGGCCGGACTCTCGTCACCGTTTGGTCACCGTTTCTCGATCGCTTAAACTGGATGGTATTGGATTCCATTGGAAAACACAAAACGGAAAAATCAATTAAATCAGTAGCAAAGGTTTTTATACTAGATTGGTTTAGACCCTGTTGGATGGCTATGAACCTTTATGGGGTGCAAGGGGTCGTAGGTTCAAATCCTACCGTCCCGAC
>TARA_R100001244_G_scaffold64117_3_pt1 | contig 32043 bp, 30 predicted proteins | sample TARA_R100001244 | Tara Oceans TARA_R100001244 (sample SAMEA2621564) | marine metagenome | biome: marine biome (ENVO:00000447); feature: mesopelagic zone (ENVO:00000213); material: "saline water (ENVO:00002010), including plankton (ENVO:xxxxxxxx)" | depth 790 m
CGTTGGTGAATACATCAACTGAGCCCAAGACCGTTATTACCAAGGACTATCCGCTCTCTCTTTAACGCCTGGACGATAAACACTAAGGATTAGGTACTCGCAATGCTGATCAGCCCACCTTTCATTCCCCGCTTGATAGCCGGGGAGAATGACGATGCTTTTATCAACCGCGCCATGCTAGGTGGCGCTCCCGGAGACGGCGCATTTCCTCTTAGCTTCGACTTGAATTGGCACGGCGGCATGCACCTCACCGCCCCCCGTGAAGGAACCGCCTCTCTCCCAGTAAGGGCGATTGCGGATGCCACCCTGGTCTATTTTCGTCAACCAACCGAAGAAGCGAGCGCGCCAGCGGATCATGGACTGCGCTACCGCGATCAGTGGACCGATAACGGCTGCATCGTCCTCAAGCACGAGACAGAGATCGGTGAAGGTACCCTCTCCACAGTGGTCTTCTACTCGGTCTATATGCACCTATCGAAGATCACACTAGCCAACCCAACCAAGGGACAGACGATCTATCGCAAGGACTCGGTAGGAGAAGCCGGACGAATCTACGGCCAGAGCGAGCGCATTCACTTCGAAATAATTGCTGATCAGAGCCAGATTGCACACCTAGTTGGCCGCACCGAGAAAACGCTGAACCATCAAGCTAGCAACGGAAGGACAGACAGCTGCTGGGGAGACATGTACTTCTTTGTTCCTCCGGAAGTACTGGTCTATGAAGCCCCACCCGCTAACCTGCGACAAGCCGAAAATAATGCACCGGTCGTCTATCGCTGTCCTGCCTTGCCCACTGGAGCTCCATCTGTTCAGGAAGGTAACTCTGCCGAGAATGGTAGGGAAGCAGGCCCTACACCTCTGATTCAAGGCTATGACTGGGCAGTGGCCAATCAACTGCAAGAGGGTATCTTTGTTCGTATGCGCTATGAGCGCGGCCAATGCACGCTGACCTCATTCCTGATGGGCGGCGAAGAGATTGGGGCGCATCAAGAAGAAACCGATTACGAATACAACCTTTATCGAACGGCAACCAACCTCTACCCCCAGCGCCCCAGCGCCGGTTATGAACTGCTTCGCTTCGGTAGGGTTCTAGGGCCAGACGCTCTGCAACCAGCAGATGCAGCCAACTGGCGGCAAATAGCACTCCCAGCCCAGGCAGGTGCCTCCCCCAGAGCAGGGTGGGTAAACCTCAATGCCGCAACGGTCGCCAAGTTTAGTGACGCGGACTTTCCCCATTGGCAAGGCTGGCAATTGATCGACGACGACACCGACTCCGATAGCCATTGCCAGTCGCCCTTCATTCGCAGTCTGTTGCGCCTGGATGACGGCAAGGTAGTGTCCGATCAGGTAGATGCAGTGAGCATTGCACTATCACCTGCTTATGCCAGCCTATCGGAAGAAGAGAAGCTCAAACTCTCGGAGCGCTACGAACGAGAACGCGCGCAAAACGAAGCGGCCTTACAAGACCCTGTCACGCAAAATCAACTCAAGCGTTTTATTTGTAAGTTCCCAAGTGAATGGACCAAGAGCGACTTCGACACTCGCTATGGCTGGCTGAGAAAGGTAGCACCCGGAGGGCCGTTATCTGAGGAAAGCTACAACCGATTGCGTAAACACCACCAAGAATTGGCATTTTGGGAAGATGCGGCACTGGAGGGGATTGAGGCAAAGCACTGGCATTTCCCAGCCAAAGAATTCATTCGCACTTTCAGGAAGTGCGGATGGCTATCTGCCAAAGAATTTATACGGATTTATCCCAATGTCACAACAGAAAAAGTGCAGACTTTTTTATCGTACATTAACAAGGCAACATCCAAATATTTAATAGTCGGCAGCCTTCCTCGCGCCCACTTCTTTGGCCAGGCGGGGGTGGAAACTAATCAGCTTAGGTGGATGTCTGAGCTTTACAATGGCGATCCCTATACATATTTTAGAAGATATGAGAAAGCCAAGAATTTTCGGGGTTGGCTTGGCAACATGAAGTGGAACGACGGTGGGAACTTCCGTGGCAGGGGCATGAAGCAGTTGACTGGGCGTGATAACTACGCAAAGTATTGGGTATATCGCGGCTGGATTGCGGAAAATTCATTTACTGACGGATGGTGGCGCAATCCTCGTTGGTGGGGAATTACAGGGGATACTGTTCCTGCTGCTCAGCACAATACTCCCCCAATTCAAAATGCGGTGGCGCTTGCACAGCTGGAGGCCGATATGCGACCACCACAAATAAATAATCCAGACAGAGTGAATACTGATCCATCAACATCGGTAGATACGGCAGGGTGGTTTTGGGCAAAGAATAGGCTCATTAGCATCGCAGATACCAATAATATTGCAGAAATGACGCGGCGGATTCGCGGAGATGGAGCCAATGTTGGTGTCAATACGCCCTGGCCAGAGGCGGCAAATTTCCCTCAGCGTCAAGAATTGACCGAGGAAATATTGGAGTATTTGGGAGATATTTGCGAATGAAAATATTTTACTTTTTTTTCTCACTAATCCTTAGCCATGCATCAGTTGCAGAAAATGAAACTGCTCTTCTTCAGTGCAGGGAAGTGGTTACAGAGGGCAAAAGGTCCTTAATCTTATCGGCCGATAATATTGACTTCATAATTTCAACATCACAGAGCACATGTGAATCGTCTTTTGAATACCAATATCTGAAAAGTGACAACGATAGATATTTGATTACGTCATGGCCGACAAGTGAGGAGCTTGGTGTAAATGCTCAGCGCAATTTATACATAGCATCGCCTGAGAGGCCCGATGCAAAATATATTGGATCAGTTCCAGTTGATGCTGAAATAGTGGGCGAGGGAAGGTATCGCAGAATATCGCAGGAGGGGGGCAGCATACATGAGACGATTTATTTCATGCGTGATGCACAAATAGATATTGAAAAACCGAGCAAGGAATTAGTCATTGCAAATACGGAATGCATTTACCTCCAAGGAAGTGATAGTGAGTGTCAGCGCATGACTGGAACCTTTGAAAATCCAATTTGTGTCTACAGCCATGATGGAAAAAAATCCTTGGCGGATGTTTCGAGTTGCTCGGAGCTTCTAAATTTCCAATAACTGGTATTAGGAAAAATGAAATCAATAGGCCGTCATTGATTTTTGAGACAGCCCTACCGCTTCGAGCTGGAGCTGGTCAGCCAGCGCCCTGACGTGGACCTGCAAAGCCTGCTGCATCAGCCAGCCTTTCTCGCCTATACACCAGACGGCCTGGGCATTCACGGCCTGATCTACCGCGTAGCCCAAGGCGAGTCCGGCAGCGAACCCACCCTCAAAGCCGGCGGCAGCTTTATCAAACTCGATGGCGGCGGCATCACCATCAGCGGCCCTCTGGCCAAAATCAATGCCGGCGGCGCACCGGGCAAAGGCTCGGGTATCAATGTTTTATCAGCCCTCACCCCTGCGGCAGCCGCTATGGCCCTGGCGGGCAACCTGCTTCAAGGCCCAAATGCCAATACAGTGGCCAAGCTAGTCGAGCCTTTGGAGGAAGAAGAGGAAGAAGAGGAGCTGGAAGAAGAAACACCCGTAGGCATCACCCTGCGTATCGGCGTGTTCTTCGATGGCACCGGCAATAACCTGGCGAACTCCGCCGTCACCGAGCAGTGCCGCCGGGACGACATGGCGTTGCTGGACGAACAGGCGCTGGGGGAGCTCATCAAAACATGTCACACCCATGGCTACCGCGACCTGAACGACGGCAGCTTTGGCCGCACGCCGGATAACAGCTATGGCAATGCGGCGAGTAATGTGGCGCACCTATTTGAACTATATCGGGATGACACCGACGAACCTCTTTCCGCAGATGCCCAATTTGCCCATCTACGGGTCTACCTCGAAGGTATCGGCACAACCAGCGATAAGTCCGACTCGACCATCCGCCAAGGCACCGGAACGGGCGGCACCGGAGTGCTTGCACGGGTGAAACAAAGCCCTAGCCAAATATATGAAGCACTGCAATTGCTACTAGGAAACAACCCCGAGCTAGAAATCAAAAATATTGAGTTCGATATTTTCGGCTTTAGCCGAGGGGCCGCAGCGGCACGTCATTTTGCCAACGAGCTGCTCAAACCTGACGGCGGCCTTCTAGCCAGCACACTTAATCAACAAACGCTTGGAATTGCATCAGGGTTCATCTGGGAAGAACGCACCAGCATCAACTTTATCGGCCTGTTCGACACCGTAGCCGCTATTGTCGAGCCCCTCTGAGGCGACCTTAGCCCAGCCAACGAATACAACCCCGGCGTTAACCTCTACCTGCCGCCCGACTGCGCGCGCAAGGTGGTGCAACTGGCCGCCCGTGACGAGCAACGCCACAACTTCGCCCTCAACAGCGTGGCACCGCAGCATCAGGAGGTCAGCGTGCCAGGAGTACACTCCGATATCGGCGGCGGCTACCCCGGCAGGATGACCGAAAAGCTGCTGATCAGCCGCCCGCGTTCCACCCTGGTAACCCCTGCCCAACCGTTGGAACGCAGCCGGGCCTGGCGTGAAACCCAAGAGGCTATTGCCCTGCTGGAGCAGCGCGGCTTGCCCGGTGAGGGGGAAATAAAACCCGCCAAATGGTTTTATACCTTGCCCGGCCGCGCTAACGAAAACTCGCAAACCCAAAGGGCCATGGTCGCGGCGGCCATCAACCGTAACGTACGAGGTGAATTGTCACGGGTGTATTTAAAGCTGATGCGTGAACTGGCCGTACAGCATCAGGTGCCTTTTGACCCGATAGACGAGAGCGATAATCGCGTAAATATTCCGGCTGATCTACAACCAATAGCGGAGTCCATTATCACACAGGGACTGAATGGTAGCGTGCAAGTGAGCCAGGCCGAATACCGTTATTTGCACGCCCGTTATATCCACCTGTCAGCAAACTGGGTGCCCGTCACAGGGTTACTGCTCAATAAACCCGCCAAGAATCACCGTGCGGTATATGTCAATAAACCACAAAAAGGGTATCCCGAATGAAACTGTCCGTGCTGCTGTTATGGCTGGCCACTCTGTGCCTCAGCGGCTGTGCCATCGGCCAAGGGAAACCTAAGTTACCCTACGATAGTTGGTCTATAAGCATGCTGGCCCCTAATTATATGGAAGTATGGGTGGAAAGCGTTGATGTCATTGATCAGCACGGACTAGTATTTGAACGCGTCCATGGCGGCAGAGTGGCAATGCGTAGTCCAGCCAATAACAAAGGAAACCCCACTGGTTGGCCTACAAAACCTGGGGGCAGCTCAAAATCCATCTCAGGAGTCGACCTGCCAGAAATAATATTTGTGCGCTGGCAATCATTGGTTGAACCGCAAACCTATAACGTGCGGATCAACGTACCGGAATGGATCCACAATGAAATGACGACCCCCAGAGAGGTTGGAGACTGCGCCCGGAAAGACCGGCGCTTAACAATTAATCACCGGAAGGTCATCACAATTGGCTTGGCTCCCGGCGGCATTGCCAAGGTTTGGTTACGCGGCGGATGCTTGAAGGCTATGGAAATCGGCCGATTCGAAGGGGTTGTTAATAAAAATGGGCCTTATGACGGAACATCTGGAGGCAAGTATCGTCCCCTTTCCGAGGCATCAAAAACATATATTGAGCAATTCGGTATTCCCTATGGCAGTTGGTAGCGACACAATTAAATCGCCAACCCTGCCACCCTAAATCATTACTTATTACTAGAGACACAATCGAAAATCTGAAAAAGGTTTCCATGAGAATAGTATTACTAATCGGTATTTGTTTAGCTATTAGTGGATGTGCTGGTGTCGGCATCATGACTCCCACAAGTCACCATATTGACTCAAACTGCAAGATCATAAATTTTCCGATTGAACTGAGGTACTCTACAGAAAACAAAACCCGCACAGCCGGCTATAACTACAGCGCCAGAGGAAAAAATAAAACATATAGCACCGATGAAGTACGCCTGGCATGGGGAGCACCTGATGAAATCACTTCAGATGAACACCACACCATTTGGACATACCGCGAGAAAACACTGCGCTGGAGCGGCATGGTATTGCATGCCTTGGTGACCATCCCACTGGCCATACCAACCGGCAAAACCAAATACACCCTGTACTTCAACAACGACAATCTTGAAAAAATTCTGCACCATACATTTTCCACAAAGCTTTTCGTCTGCGATCCACTTTATATGATGACTGGCGTCATGGCAGCGGGAATGTCCCCTACAGGCCAAGACTCATCAATTGGCTTATGTAACGTCATCGACAGGAAAGGCATGTATTTTCACTATTTGATGAACTATTGACGACCTCTAGTTCGTACATGGCACGCGCAACAATTCAACACAAATCGCCGAGCGCTTCTTCGACATATTGAACTTATCCCCTCCCGATTTAGAAGCATGAAAAGACTTTGGGAAAACAACCCTGCACAGCGTGGTGTTGCAATTAGACGAGAAAATTAAGCTTTCACCGGCAAAAAACTAGTCAACTACATCAATAGTTCTAGCGTGGACTACTTAAGTGCCCGGAGAATCATCAACGGTACCGATAAGCAGGCTCTTATTGCAGGGTACGCACGAAAGTTTGAAGCCATCCTCAGGGAAAAATCCTCAGCCAAGGAAACCTTCACACCATGAAGCACATACTATCCGCCACACTGCTTCTATCACTTGCGCTGGTCACCACCGCGCAAGCGCGGACGTACACCGTCACAGCCAATAGAGGCGGAGTCACGGAAACCTACCAAGGGAACATGGACACCGGCGAGTTGACGATCACGAATTGCGCATCGGGGACCGCAAGGGCGCCGAGCAAATCTTTATCCACGCCCAGCGCAACTGGGACGAGAACATCGAGCACGACCAGAAGATCCGCATTGGCCACGAACGCCGCGACAGCATCGAAGCCAACAGCTACACCGAGCTCAAAGCCGAAGAACACATGACGGTCATCGCCGACCGTAAGGTCGAAGTCAAACCCGACGACCACCTCACCGTCGGACAGAACCAACACATCAAACTCGGCACCGCCCTACTGAGCAAAGCCGGCGGCAGCTTTATCAAACTCGACCCAGGCGGCATTACCATCAGCGGCCCTCAGGCCAAAATCAACGCCGGCGGCGCCCCGGGCAAAGGCTCGGGTATCGGTATCAAACCACCGGTACTGCCGGGGGCGGCGGATAGCGATAAGGCGGGGAATTTGTTGGATGAGGTGTTGGTGGGCGGCCTGTTCAACCCCAAAAGAAAGTAAAAAGAACCCTAAATTTTCAGGCTGAGGTAGACAGTGAACGCCATCACCCAAACAAACACGCCTGGGAGCCGGTATATCGCCGGCCAGATGATCGTATTCATCCTGTCCTGTGGCTACCTAGCTGGTTGTAAGGCCCTTGAACTTGAACCCATTACCTATCAGGAAGCCGCCACCCAATACCAGGAGGGCGGCAGCATCGAGAATTACCGCTGCGCGCTGGTTCCGGCCGATGAGCAGTACCAGGCCCTGGACGATGCCCAACCAATCGCCGTTGAGATTGATGAAGTGCTGTTCGTCAAGGTCGATGGATTTGTCCATGAACTGCAGCAGCGCGAGATCAATGAGACGCTCACCGCCTATGCCCTCGAAGACATGAGCGCCGCCCTCACCACGGTCAGCCAGTTTAATCAGTCCGAATACAACGAGTCAGATGACCGGCACGTTGACCTTATCTTCGAATCTGCCGGCCAGACGGCCACCTACAAGACCTTCGGAGCGGCCTGCGGCCTCTGACCGTTAAAGACGATTACAACTTTTTCATAGGACAAGTCATAACAGGGCGTCGCTTCAAAATCGTTGAACGTGTGGGTAACATTTCCAACTCCCCGTTCTTCAGCCGTGTCATTCACTGGCCAGGCAATGATCTTTCAGGGGTGACGTTAGGCAGCGACTATGACATGAGATCCCGAAGCGAATCAGAAATTTATAACCATATGAAAAATGCCGGAATCAATCACGATCAAGCGACAAAAATTTCCCAGGCACATGGAAAAAAGGCACTGCAGTGCAGCAATTTGTAAGAAACAACAAAACAAGTATTGGGGAAATCACTACCGAGCAGGAAATAATTCTGTTCAACACTATCTATCCAGATTACGTATCGCGCGCTATTAAAAATTACAATCACTGGACTGCGAACGAGTCCGGTAGGACAGAGTGGAGGGCCCTTACCCAAATTATTCGGGATGTGCTAGTCGACTTTGTTTACCAAGGCTTCACAAAGGGTCCAAACCCTATGAAAGCCGGTATGAAAAACGATAAAGAAGAATTAATACGCTACATAGAAAACACCCCCGCCATCAACCAGTACGAACTAGGTCGAAATAGAGCCCGGTATCTCAGAAACAACTAGAGCACCCAATATGAAAAAAATATATCCATTTGCCTTATTCTTTCTTGCATTTCCAGCACTCAGCGATATCGTTGAAAATCCATGTAAAGAAATTGAAGCATCTCAACAAATAGCACAATGCGCTGAATATAAAAAAGACTTGTCTAACAAGACCCTAAACTTATCTTACAAGGCGACTTTAGACCGCATAACGCATCAATACAAAGAATCTCCAGCGCTTTCCGACCAGTATCTTTCTCTATTGAGAGGCGCACAAAGAGAATGGATAAGACTACGAGATGCCGATTGCAAACTGGAAGCCTTTGAAATAGAAGAAACCACAGAAGCACACCAGACAACAATTAATAACTGCATCTCAAGGATGAGCGACAATAGAGCACATTATTTGAAAAGCATAGCTCCCGACATATAAACACCACTAGTTCCTCATAGAAAACGCAGATATTTTTATATCTGCAGAATATGCTGGGCGTGAACACAACCCAATGACGCAGGTGCTGAAATTGAACATCAACAAACTCAGCATGCTGCATTTTTCACTCACATCAACCCTGATGCTGGCCAGCGTTATTGCGAGCGCCGAAACAATACGACCTGAGGGCCTGTCCTCACTACAAGAACTGCGTCTTATAGACGGCAACGACACCCGCCCCCAGCGCCTGCTGATTACTGACCGCACAGGCGCTACGGTTGTTGATTCGGATAAAGTCCTACCTCGCATCGAAAATGCGTACTCGCCCCATAGTTACGACGGCTACATGGCTGAGCTGGCCGCTGAACAGCGGGGCAAAGTATCGGCTACCGATCTGCAAGGTGAGCGCTACACCCTGCTCTCGCCCTCGACCCAAGCGGGAGACTATCTGGTTCTGATCACCAGAGAAGACGGGAATGGCGCCTACAATTTCAACCTGAAATTCAAGTACGACAGCGCCGCAAAGTCCTTCGACCTTACACAGGCCCTGTTGAATGAAAACAACACCGAGTGCGAGCAGTCGCGGCTCAGTACGTACGTAATCGACAAGCAACATCTTGCCTTCACGTCGATAGCCGACTTCGACGGTACCCGTGCATTCGGCAAGCTGAAAGATCTGCGCTTTGAACATCAAACATCAGGGGCAGCGTCAGAAAAATTGATGTCGCAGACCGAGTCCGATAATTTCAACGCTGCGCTGCAAGCTTACAAAGCCGGCGACCGTGAAGAGTTGAAAACCCTTGCCAGCTATTTTATTGCAGGAGATGGCGATAGCGCATGCGACCCTGGGAAATACATCGTTGAAAAATATTACTTTCCAAAAAAAGTCAGCTGGTCCAACGACCTTGGCTTCTTGTTCGAGCAAGCTGGCTATTACCAAGAAGCTGTAGAGCTGCTGAAGTACATCACGTTGAAACACCCAGACAGAGCAGTCGCCTACTTGAATCTGGCGGATGCTTATTGGGCACTGGGAAAGAAAGAGCCCGCTCAAAAAGCGTACAACCAGTACTACGAAAAAATGATCGCAACCGGAAAGCAGGCGAGAATCCCGGAGCGTGTCAGAACGAGAAAATAACGCGTAGTAACGCCAGTCTAAACACCTGGTTGTATGCGCTATGCAGTAAAGCTCGCGGCCTTGCCTGACCCCCTGAGCCTACGTTGCCAATATTTCTGTAGGGAAAAGGTGAGCTGATTTATTTACTGCTGCTCCGATCATCAAGCCTTTATTACGGAGGACGCACAAAAGTTAGAAGCCATCCTCCAGAGAAACATCCTCGAGCAAGGAAACCTTCACACCATGAAGCACATACTATCCGCCATGCTGACGAACTGATGTCGGCGGCACCAAAGACCATCGCGATGGCGGGTACGAAAACCCATGAAGTGACCCGCGGCAACACCTATTTCGTGTATGACGCGGATGGCACTACACCGCTGACGCTGGGCGTGGAGGCGGGCCCTGCCACGCACACGCTGACGTCGGCGGCGCTGCTACGCGCCATCGAGGCCAACTGAACCGACCACCCGCTGAGCACCCGTGGGGTAACCGAGATGTGCCGGAAGAAGGCCAACACACGGCCGTTATAGGTCGCTTTCCTCCACCACCCTGACCTCCCCCGCCTCCAACGCATACGCCGCATCCGCCAGTTCGTTGCTCACCGGCTCGACCTTAAGGGTGCCGTTGACCCATAGCGGAGCATAGATGTCTTCCAGTTCGATGCCTTTGGGATAGCGCACCAGCACTAGCTGATTGGGCGGTGGCGGTGGGACGTGGATGCAGGCGCCGGGATAGGGGACGAGGAAGAACAGGGTGCTGCGCCCCTGCGCGTCGGTTTCCAGCGGGACGGGGTAGCCGCCCAGGCGAACTTGCTTGCCGTCGAAAGCGGCGACCGTCTTGGCCGAGTACATCACTGCCGGCAGGTTCTGGTCTTGTTGCTTGAGGCCGCCCGAGTTGTAGAAAGCACTGTCCTGCTCGGGGCTGTTATGGCTGATTTCCGGCATGCTCTCCAGCGCTAAACGGTCTTCTTCCGGCATCAGTTCGAGCCAGTCGGTCTCCGGCAGCTCGGCCAGAGCCAAGCTGCTGAGCAACAGCAGGGGCAGCAACAGGTGGCGCATAGGGTGGCTCGCGGATGTAAAGCAGCGCTATGGGAACGGTAGAAAACCGCCCATGCCGCATACAGCAGCATGGGCGGGATGTCTGGCCTAGCTTTTCTTGAGCATGCCGTAGATTACCAGCAGGACGATGGCGCCGATCACCGCGCCAATAAATCCAGCCGCCTGACCGGCCTGGTAGATACCCAGCGCTTGACCGCCATAGGTCGCGGCGAATGAGCCGCCGATGCCGATCAGAATCGTCATGATCCATCCCATGCTGTCGTCGCCGGGCTTGAGGAAGCGCGCAATCAGCCCCACGATCAGGCCGATAAAAATGGTACCGATAATACCCATGGCGGGTTCTCCGAATTAAGTGAGGGCGCCAGGGGTCAGCATAACTGTGGCGCTAGGCCATCAGACGGGTTAAGCCGACAGAGGTTCAATAACCGGCCCTTGGCGCCGCCCGCAGACGGCGCCGTAACCACCTCAGGCGGGCTTGATCAGCGCCTGCACTGCGGCGATCTGCGTGTCCAGCGTAGCGCGGTCGGCGCAGCGCAGGGTGGCGTGACCGACCTTGCGACCGGCCTTGAAGGCCTTGCCGTAGTGATGCAGGTGGCAGTCGGCGATGGCGATGACTTTATCCACCGCCGGCACCTCACCGATGAAGTTGAGCATGGCGCTCTCGCCGACCTTGGCCGTCGAACCCAGCGGCAGGCCGGCCACGGCACGCAGGTGGTTTTCGAACTGGCTGCACTCGGCGCCTTCGATGGTCCAGTGCCCGGAGTTGTGCACGCGCGGGGCGATCTCGTTGGCTTTCAGGCCGCCATCGACTTCGAAGAACTCGAAGGCCAGCACGCCGACGTAATCGAGTTGCTTGAGCACGCGACCGACGTAGTCCTCGGCCAGCGCTTGCAGCGGATGCTCGGTGCTGGCGATGGACAGGCTGAGAATGCCGCTGTCGTGGGTGTTGTGCACCAGCGGGTAGAAGCGCGTTTCGCCGTCGCGGGCGCGCACCGCGACCAGCGAGACTTCACCGCTGAACGGCACGAACCCTTCGAGGATGCACGCCACGCTGCCCAGTTCGGCAAACGCGCCGCGCACATCTTCCGGCGAGCGCAGAACCTTCTGACCCTTGCCGTCATAACCCAGGGTGCGGGTTTTCAGCACGGCCGGCAGGCCGATGCTGACGGCGGCGGCATCGAGGTCGGCTTGCGACTGGATATCGGCGAAATCCGGGGTGGGGATGCCGAGGTCCTTGAACATCGACTTCTCGAACCAGCGGTCGCGGGCGATACGCAGGGCGGTGGCCGATGGATAGACCGGCACGAACTGCGAGAGGAAAGCCACGGTCTCGGCCGGCACGCTCTCGAACTCGAAGGTCACCAGGTCGACTTCGTCGGCCAGTTGGCGCAGGTGATCCTGGTCGCCGTAATCGGCGCGAATATGCTCGCCCAGGGCCTGAGCGCAAGCGTCCGGCGCCGGATCGAGGAAGGCGAAGTTGATGCCCAGCGGAGTCCCCGCCAGGGCCAGCATACGACCCAATTGGCCGCCACCGATTACACCGATTTTCATCTAGAGAGCCCCTTTCAGTAAGTGGCGAGACCACGCAGTGGCGCGTCGAGCGCCGTGCAGGACGCGGAGTTTACACGCCGTCAATGAGCATGCCGAGCAGCGCACGACGCGCCCATGCGCCGCGCCGCCAGCCTTGACGGACGAGGCTCAGGCCCCGCGCGGGTCCGGGTTTTCCAGCACGGTATCGGTCTGCTCCTGGCGGAACTGCTTGAGCGCCGCATGGAACTGCGGGTGCTGGTGACCGAGGATGCTTGCCGCCAAGAGGGCCGCGTTGATCGCGCCAGCCTTGCCGATGGCCAGGGTAGCAACCGGGATGCCGGCGGGCATCTGCACGATCGACAGCAGCGAGTCGACGCCCGAGAGTACCGCCGACTGTACCGGCACACCGAGCACCGGCAGGTGGGTCTTGGCCGCACACATGCCCGGCAGATGTGCCGCGCCGCCAGCGCCGGCAATGATCACCTGGATGCCGCGGCCTTCGGCCTGTTCGGCGTACTGGAATAGCAGGTCCGGGGTGCGGTGGGCGGAGACCACCTTGACCTCGTAAGGGATGCCCAGCTTCTCCAGCATCTCGGCGGTGTGGCTAAGGGTGGACCAATCGGACTTGGAGCCCATGATCACGCCAACCAGTGCGCTCATCAAAGTGCCTCTTTTCTGTCGGGCGCCTGACGGCGCATCAAAAACCAACAAGCCACGCGGGATGACCGGCGTGGCTTGTGTGCGAATTTGGGCCGGGTGCGACCGGCCAAAGGCCGCGCAGTATACCGCAAAGCCACGGCTGGCGAGCACCCTTCATAACCGTTTGTCCAGAGACCCACCGTTTGTGCCGAAACAGTGTGTAACGGGCCGCGAGACGCGGCCCCTGCTCTCATAACGGCGGCCGAGCGGCATAGTTTTTGCGTTGATTCAGGCACCTGAACCGACGCGGACGCTGCAATGCTGCACGCCAACCTGACCACCCTGCATGTGGTCTCGCTGATTCTCGAGCTGTTCGCCGATCAGCCGGAGCTGAGCGAGCGGCTGCTCGCCGACAGCGGCATTGACGCCAGCGACCTCGGCAACGCCGATAGCCGCATCACCCGCCACCAGGAATTGCGGGTGTGCGCCAATGCCCTGTCCTTGCGCGCCGACCTCGGCCTGGCTCTGGGGCGACGCATGCACGTCTCGGCCTATGGCCTGCTCGGTTACGCCGCACTGTCGAGTGCCACCTTTGGTGACGCCTGGCGCCTGCTGTTGCAGTACCCGGCGTTGCTTGGCACCTACTTCACGCTGGACCTGCACCTTGACGGCGAACTGGCGTGGGTCAGTGCCGACGAATACCGTTACCCGGCGGCCCTGGAAGTATTCAACCTGGAAATGTGCCTGGCCTCGCTGAAACTGATCTGCGATGACTTGCTCGGTCAGCCGCTGCCGCTCAGCGCCGCGCAATTTCGCTATGCCCAACCGGCGTATGTCGAACACTACGGCGCCAGCTTCGCTAGCGCGCTGCAATTCAATGCCGAGCGCAACGCCTTCGCCTTCCCCGCCAGTTGGCTGCAACGGCGCCTGCCGCTGGCCGACCCGGTCACCCACCTGGAAATGCTCGCGCGCTGCCGCAAGCAAAACGCCGAATTCACCACACGCCAGGCCTGGTTGGCGCGCATCCGCCAGCTGCTCTCCGCGCAATTGGCCGAGCCGCCGGGCCTGGAGCAACTGGCGCAGCAGATGCACTGCTCGCCACGCACCCTGCGCCGGCATTTGCAGGAGCTCGGCACGCATTACCAGGAGCTGCTCGACGAACTGCGCTTCGAGCGCGCCAAAACCCTGCTCGGCCAGGAAGACTGGCCGATCTGCCGGATCGCCGAATACCTCGGCTTCAGCGAAACGGCCAGCTTCCGCCACGCCTTCCAGCGCTGGAGCGGCGTGCCGCCCAGTCGTTTTCGCGCCTGACGCGTGAGAAGCGCTTGTGGGAGGGGCTTTAGCCGCGCCCGCGTAACAGCTCGCCGCTGAAGCGCCTCCCACGAAATGTCATGACGGCCGCGCAACTTGGCCACATCGATCCCCTTTTGGCCGTTGTCAGCGTTCTGCAAAGCGCCCGGTAGGCGAACAATGCAGGCACAACAACACGCCTGGAGCCGTTTCACATGCTGACCTACTACAGCGACGACCATCACCTGCACCACGGCAGCTGCGAGCTGATCGACGGTCAGTTGATGCCGTGTTTCGAGAAGCCGCAACGCGCCGACCACATTCTCCAGCGGGTCAAGGATCGCCAGCTCGGCGAAGTACGCGCGCCCAAGGATTTCGGCCGCGCGCCGATCGAGCGCATCCACAGCGCGGCCTACCTGGAATTCTTTGCAAGTGCCTGGGCCCGCTGGCAAGCACAGAACGGCACGGGTGACCTGCTGCCCTACACCTGGCCGGCGCGCACCCTGCGCGCGGTACTGCCGAGCAGCCTGCACGGCCAGTTCGGTTACTACAGCTTCGACGCCGGCGCGCCGATCACCGCCGGCACCTGGCAGGCCGCCTACAGCGCCGCCCAGGTGGCGCTCAGCGCCCAGGCGCATATCGCCGGCGGCGCGCACAGCGCCTTCGCCCTGTGTCGGCCGCCGGGCCACCACGCCGCCGGCGAGCTGATGGGCGGCTACTGCTACCTGAACAACGCCGCCATCGCCGCCCAGGCGTTTCTCGACCAGGGCTACGCGCGGGTGGCGATCCTCGATGTCGATTACCACCACGGCAACGGCACCCAGGACATCTTCTATGCACGAAGCGACGTGCTGTTCGCCTCGATCCACGGCGACCCGCTGGCCGAGTTCCCGTTCTTCCTCGGCTATGCCGATGAATTGGGCGAAGGGGCCGGCGAAGGCTACAACTGCAATTACCCGTTGCCCGCCGGCAGTACCTGGGAAACCTGGAGCGCGGCGCTGGAACAGGCCTGCCAACGCATCGCCGGCTACGCCGCCGAGGTGCTGGTGGTGTCGCTCGGCGTGGACACCTTCAAGGACGACCCGATTTCCCAGTTCAAGCTCGACAGCCCGGATTACCTGGCCATGGGTCGGCGCATCGCCGCACTCGGCCTGCCGACGCTGTTCGTCATGGAGGGTGGCTATGCCGTGGAGGCCATCGGCGTCAACGCGGTGAACGTGCTGGAAGGGTTCGAAGCCGCCAATTTGTAGGGTGGACATACCGAAGGTTTGTCCACCACGCGGCACCGTCATGGTGGACAAGGCTGCGCCATGTCCACCCTACACAAGATGAACAATCACACCGGGGTGCGAAACAATGACCACAATCACACACCTGCTCGGCGCCGCGCTCTGCGGCGCTATCCTGCTGGCCACCACGGCCCAGGCGCAAACTGCGGAAAAGCAGCGCGAGTTGCGCGTGTACAACTGGGCCGACTACATGCTGCCCTCGGTGCCCAAGGCGTTTCAGGAAAAAAGCGGCATCCAGTTGACCTGGGACGTGTTCGACACCAACGAAGCGCTGGAGGCCAAGCTGCTCACCGGCAACTCCGGCTACGACCTGGTGGTGCCGACCAACACCTTTCTCGATACGCAAATCAAGGCCGGGGTGTTTCAGGCGCTGGACAAGAGCAAGCTGCCCAACTGGCAGCACCTCGACCCGGGCCTGCTGCAACTGATGACCACCAACGACCCCGGCAACCAGTTCGCCGTGCCCTACATGTATGGCACCGTGCTGATCGGCTTCAACCCGGCCAAGGTCAAGGCCGTGCTCGGCGAAGATGCCCCGGTGGACAGCTGGGACCTGATCTTCAAGGAAGAGAACATCAGCAAGCTCAAGCAGTGCGGCGTGGCGATGCTCGACTCGCCCGGCGACATCCTACCGATCGCCCTGCATTACCTAGGCCTCGACCCCAACAGCAGCCAAGCCGAGGACTACGACAAAGCCAGAGAGCTGATGCTGAAGATCCGCCCCTACATCGCCTATTTCCACTCGGCCAAGTACATGACCGACATCGCCAACGGCGACATCTGCGTGGCCATCGGCTATTCCGGCAGCTTCTACCAGTTCGCCAACCGCGCCAAGGAAGCCGGCAACGGCGTGGTGGTCGACTGGCGCCTGCCGAAAGAAGGCGCGCCGCTGTGGTACGACTCCTTCGCTATCCCGAAAAGCGCGCAGAACGTCGACGAAGCGCACGCCTTCCTCAACAACCTGCTCGACCCGACAGTGGTCGCGCCGATCAGCGACTTCCTCGGCTACCCCAACCCGAACAAGGACGCGATGCCCTTGGTCGGCGCCGCGATCCGCGACAACCCCAACCTGACACCGACCGCCGAGGCGCAAAAGACGCTCTACGTTCTCCAGCCGCTGCCGCAGAAGGCCGAACGTATCCGCACCCGCGCCTGGACCACCATCAAGTCGGGCACCTGATGCGAGGCCAGCCGCAGGTTTTGTCGTTATCCCCGGCTCTCGGGTAGGGCGGACATGCCGCCAGGCTTGTCCGCCATCTGCACCGCGCCAGGGGGCAAGCGGTGGACAAGGCTGCGCCATGTCCACCCTACAGGGCCTATCTCGACACCCCGGTAATAACGTTCGGTTTTCCGAATGCCTATCCGGGCACGGGTCGCCCAGCCGAACGACTGGGCGTTTTCGTTTCCTGATCAATAAAAATTTATCTTTTCCTTTCAATAACTTAACTTCAAATAAAAATCCTCGATGGACTGGCATACATCCTGCTCCCTGTATTGGCAGGAATGCGATAGCCCTTCCCAGACAGTGGCGTGACAGACCGGCCAACGCCGGAGCGTCAGCCCCATAACAACAACATCGAGGAAACGATTCATGCGTATTGTCCCCCGCGTACTGAGCGCAGCCATTGCCGCTGCCCTGATCTCCACGCCAGCACTCGCCGCTGAACTGACCGGCACCCTGAAGAAGATCAAGGACAGCGGCACGATCACCCTCGGCCACCGCGACGCCTCCATTCCCTTCTCCTATTTCGGCAACAACCCGCAGCAGCCCGTCGGCTACTCGCATGACCTGCAACTGAAAGCCGTCGAGGCGATCAAGCAGGAGCTGGGCATGCCCGACCTCAAGGTGCGCTACAACCTGGTCACCTCGCAGACCCGTATCCCGCTGGTGCAGAACGGCACCGTCGATCTGGAGTGCGGCTCCACCACCAACAACATCGAGCGCCAGCGCCAGGTGGACTTCTCCGTCGGCATCTTCGAAGTCGGCACCCGCCTGCTGACCAAGAAGACCTCCGGGGTCAACGATTTCCCCGACCTCAAGGGCAAGAACGTGGTGACCACCGCCGGCACCACCTCCGAGCGCCTGCTAAAAATCATGAACGCCGAGCAGAAGATGGGCATGAACATCATCTCCGCCAAAGACCACGGCGAGTCGTTCCTGATGCTCGAATCCAGCCGCGCCGTCGCCTTCATGATGGACGACGCCCTGCTCTATGGCGAAATGGCCAAGGCCAAGCAGCCGGCTGACTGGGTAGTGGTCGGCGAGCCGCAATCGTTCGAGATCTACGGCTGCATGATGCGCAAGGGCGACGAAGGCTTTAAGCGCGTGGTCGACGGCGCGATTGCCGCGGCCTTCGCTTCCGGCGAAGTCAACGACATCTACGCCAAGTGGTTCCTCCAGCCCATCCCGCCGAAGAACCTCAACCTCAACTTCCCCATGAGCGACGAGCTGAAAAAGCTCATCGCCACGCCCACCGACAAATCTGCCGAGCAGATCTGACGGTGATGCGCCGTCACGCTCATGAGGCGTGATGGCGCGGGGACTCCGGGGAAGCCAGCGGCTTCCCCAACCTAACTTCTGACGAAGAGAGAATCGTCTGCGCACGCGGACACGGGCATCCCTCGCCCTTCGTCAACGTAAAACGTACTCAAGATCTCGCGAGCTAGAGCCATGCAAGGCGCAACGACCAACGGGAGTAACAGCCAAAGGCTGGCCCGAAGGGTGAGCGCCAGCGAATAAAGCAGGCGAGAAACGCAGCGCAGCGAAGTAGCAGCCAACGGCTGACCCGAAGGGTGAGCGCAGCGAATCAAGCGGAGTGTGCTGTAGCACATGAGCATGACTCGCTTCGCTCGCCCCTTCGGGGCCGCACTGAAGCGCGTTAGCCGCAAGCGGCTTTCCGAGTCTGTTTTCAACGCAGCAGATCGTTTATCCAATCGAGGGGCAACCCGCATGAATTACAACTGGGACTGGGGCATCTTCTTCAAGCCCACCGGCATCGGCAGCGAGATCTACCTGGACTGGTTCCTCACCGGCCTGGGCTGGACCATCGCCATCGCCGTCGTCGGCTGGATCATCGCCCTGGCGCTGGGCTCGCTGCTCGGCGTGATGCGCACCGTGCCGAACCGCTGGATCGCCGGCATCGCCAGCACCTACGTGGAAATCTTCCGCAACGTACCGCTGCTGGTGCAGCTGTTTCTCTGGTACTTCCTGGTGCCCGACCTGCTGCCCGAACCGCTGGAGATGTGGTTTAAGCAGGACTTGAACCCGGCCACCTCGGCTTATCTATCGGTTGTGGTGTGTCTTGGCCTGTTCACCGCCGCGCGGGTCTGCGAGCAGGTGCGCACCGGCATCCAGGCACTGCCCCAGGGCCAGACCGCCGCCGCCTACGCCATGGGCTTCAAGCTGCCGCAGATCTACTGCAACGTGCTGCTGCCGCAGGCCTACCGGATCATCATTCCGCCGCTCACCAGCGAGTTCTTGAACATCTTCAAGAACTCCTCGGTGGCCTCGCTGATCGGCCTGATGGAGCTGCTGGCGCAAACCAAGCAGACCGCCGAGTTCAGCGCCAACCTGTTCGAAGCCTTCACCCTGGCCACCCTGATCTACTTCACCCTGAACATGAGCCTGATGCTGCTGATGCGCATGATCGAGAAGAAAGTCGCGGTGCCCGGGCTGATTTCCGTGGGAGGTAAATGATGGATTTCAGTGCAATCGTTCCGGCCCTGCCAGGCCTCTGGGACGGCATGGCGATGACCCTGCAACTGATGGTCATGGGCGTGCTCGGCGGCGTGCTGCTGGGCACCCTGCTGGCGCTGATGCGCCTGTCGCACAGCAAGCTGCTGTCGAACATCGCCGCCGCCTACGTCAACTACTTCCGCTCGATCCCGCTGCTGCTGGTGATCACCTGGTTCTACTTCGCGGTGCCGTTCATCCTGCGCTGGATCACCGGCGAAGACACCCCGATCGGAGCCTTCACCTCGTGTCTGGTGGCGTTCGTGATGTTCGAGGCGGCGTACTTCTGCGAGATCGTCCGCGCCGGCATCCAGGCCATCCCCAAGGGCCAGATGGGCGCCGCGCAAGCGCTGGGCATGAGCTACGGGCAGACCATGCGCCTGATCATCCTGCCGCAGGCGTTCCGCAAGATGACCCCGCTGCTGTTGCAGCAAAGCATCATCCTGTTCCAGGACACCTCGCTGGTGTACACCGTCGGCCTGATGGATTTCCTCAATGCCGCCCGCTCGCGCGGCGACATCATCGGCCAGCCCCATGAATTTCTGATCTTCGCCGGTCTGGTCTATTTCACGATCAGCTTTGCCGCCTCGCAACTGGTGAAACTCCTGCAAAAAAGGTTAGCCGTATGATCTCGATCAACAACGTCAACAAGTGGTACGGGGACTTCCAGGTGCTGACCGATTGCAGCACCGCCGTGAAGAAAGGCGAAGTGGTGGTGGTCTGCGGCCCGTCCGGCTCGGGCAAATCCACCCTGATCAAATGCGTCAACGCCCTGGAGCCGTTCCAGAAGGGCGATATCGTGGTCGACGAAACCTCGATCGCCGACCCGAAGACCAACCTGCCCAAGCTGCGCTCGCGGGTCGGCATGGTGTTCCAGCACTTCGAGCTGTTCCCGCACCTGACCATCACCGAAAACCTGACCATCGCGCAGATCAAGGTGCTCGGCCGCAGCAAGGCCGAAGCCACCGAGAAGGGCCTCAAGCTGCTCGAACGCGTCGGCCTGCAAGACCATGCGCACAAGCACCCCGGCCAGCTCTCCGGCGGGCAGCAGCAGCGGGTGGCGATCGCCCGCGCGCTGGCCATGGACCCGGTGGTGATGCTGTTCGACGAACCAACCTCGGCGCTCGACCCGGAGATGGTCAACGAGGTGCTCGACGTAATGGTGCAACTGGCCAACGAAGGTATGACCATGATGTGCGTGACCCACGAGATGGGCTTCGCGCGCAAGGTCGCCGACCGGGTGATTTTCATGGACGCCGGGCAGATCGTCGAGGACTGCCCCAAGGAAGAGTTCTTCGGCGATGTCAGCGCCCGCTCCGAGCGCGCCCAGCAGTTCCTGGCGAAGATCCTCCAGCACTGACCTGTAGGATGGGTTGAGCCTGCGATACCCATCACCCACTCGATGGGTATCGCTACGCTCAACCCCTCCTGCTTTCTACTGAGCGCTTGTGGGAGGCGCTTTAGCGGCGATTGGCCGGCCCAGGCTGCAACAGCATCGCGGCTACGACTGCATGGATGCAGGAGTTAGAGCGAAGCAGGATGCCAGAGCCGAAAGCCCCTCCCACGGATAACGCGCGCCCCACAACTACCCAGCCAGGGAGGACTGTGATGCAATGCTCCACCGCCTTTCCTCGCGCCGTGCCGCCAGCCCTGACCGTGAAACCCCGCCTGATTCGCCACCTGCTGCTGCCGATCCTGATGATCGTGCTGGTGCTCGGCTGCGGTTACGCCGGCTTCCACCTCAGCGAACGCGTCGGCATCCGCGCCCTCGCCGAGAACGGCGAACGCCAGCTCGAACTCAACGCCCGCGCCGTCGAGAGCGAGATCAACAAATACACCTACCTGCCCAGCCTGCTGGAGCTGGAGTCCAACGTCAGCCGCCTGCTGCTCACCCCCACTGCTTACCGGCGACAGCGGGTCAACGATTACCTCGAAGGCCTCAACCAGCGCAGCGGCAGCCTGGCCATCTACGTGCTCGACACCAACGGCCGCGTGCTCGCCACCAGCAACTGGCGCGAGGCAGACAGTTACCTCGGCGAAGACCTGGCGTTTCGCGCCTACTTCCAGGAAGCCGTGCAGGGTAAGCCCGGGCGCTTCTACGGTATCGGCAGCACCACCGGCGAGCCCGGCTATTACCTGGCCCACGGCCTGCGCGGCAACGGCCGGGTGATCGGCGTGGCGGTGGTCAAGGTGCGCCTCGATGCCCTGGAACAGCGCTGGCAGCGCGCACGCCTGGAGGCCTACGTCAGCGACGAGAACGGCATCATCATCCTCTCCAGCGATCCGGCCCGCCGGCTCAAGGCCGTGCGCCCGCTCGACGCCGAGACCAAGGAACGCCTGGCGCGCAGCCTGCAATACTACTGGTGGGCGCTGGAGGAGCTGCAACCGCTGGCGCGCACGCCGCTCAGCGACGGCATCGAGCAAGTCAGTTTCGCCACCGGCAGCATTCCCGATCAGGCGTCCGAGCCGATCAATTACCTGGCGCAAACCCGCCCGCTGAGCGACACCCCCTGGCACCTGACCCTGCTCACGCCGTTGCAGGACCAGCGCCGCGCCGCCATCAGCCACGGCATGCTCGCCGCCGTCGCCTGCGCCCTGCTGGCCTTCCTGCTGATCGCCTGGAACGAGCGGCGCAAGGTGATCGCCACCCGCCTAGCGGCGCGCGAAGCCTTGCAGCAGGCCAACAATGAGCTGGAGCGCAAGATCGCCGAGCGCACCGCCGACCTGCAAGCGAGCAACCAACGCCTGACGGCCGAGATCGGCGAACGCCGACAGGCCGAGACCACCCTGCGCCAGGCCCAGGACGAACTGGTGCAAGCCGGCAAGCTGGCGGTGATCGGGCAGATGTCCACCAGCATCGCCCACGAACTCAACCAACCGCTGGCGGCGCTGCGCACCCTCTCCGGCAACACCGTGCGCTTTCTCCAGCGCGGCGCCCTGGACATCGCCAGCAGCAACCTGCACACGATCAACGAACTGGTCGACCGCATGGGCAAGATCACCGCCAGCCTGCGCGCCTTCGCCCGCCGCTCCGACGACGGTGGCGAGGCGCGCCTGGACCAGGCGGTGGACGCCGCGCTGATGCTCCTGCACCCGCGCCTGCAACGCACCAACGTGCGCATCGATCGCGACTATGCCCAGGAGCCGGGCGACGTCTGCCTGGCCATCGACCAGACGCGCCTGGAACAGATCCTGGTCAACCTGATCGGCAATGCCCTCGACGCCATGCGCGACCAAGTCGACCGGCGACTCTGGCTGACGGGCGCCGACACCGGCAGCCACTTCCAACTGGACGTGCGCGACAACGGCCCCGGTATTGCGCCGGATGCGCGCGTGCACCTGTTCGAGCCGTTCTTCACCACCAAACCCGGCGAGCAGGGCCTCGGCCTCGGCCTGACCCTTTCCGCCAGCCTGGCCGCCGCCGCGGGCGGCAGCCTCACCGTGCGCCACCCCGACAGCGGTGGCACGGCCTTCGTCCTCAGCCTGCCGCGCGTAGGCCAAGCCCACGTTAGCGGCGAGACAAGAACCCATGACTGACCGCCTGACCGTTCTCATCGTCGAAGACGACCCGCACGTGCTGCTCGGCTGCCAGCAGGCCCTGGCCCTCGAAGACATCGCCAGCGAAGGCGTGGGCAGTGCCGAAGCGGCCCTGCAACGCATCGATGCCGACTTCGCCGGCATCGTCATCAGCGACATCCGCCTGCCGGGCATCGACGGCCTAGAGCTGCTCAGCCGCCTCAAGCAGCGCGACCCGAGCCTGCCGGTGGTGCTGATCACCGGCCACGGCGACATCAGCATGGCGGTGAATGCCATGCGCGACGGCGCCTACGACTTCATGGAGAAACCCTTCTCCCCGGAACGCCTGGTGGACGTCACCCGCCGTGCCCTGGAACAACGCAGCCTGGCCCGCGAGGTGTCGGCGCTGCGCCGCCAACTGGCCGGGCGCCAGGCCCTGGAACAGCGCATCATCGGGCGCTCGCCCGCCATGCAGCGGTTGCGCGAACTGATGGAGAACGTCGGCGATACCGCAGCCAACGTGCTGATCGAAGGCGAGACCGGCACCGGCAAGGAACTGGTCGCCCGTTGCCTGCACGACTTCAGCCGGCGCCAGGCGAAACAGTTCGTCGCGCTCAACTGCGGCGGCCTGCCGGAGAACCTCTTCGAGAGCGAAATCTTCGGCCACGAGGCGCACGCCTTCACCGGCGCCGGCAAACGGCGCATCGGCAAGATCGAGCATGCCCACGGCGGCACGCTGTTCCTCGACGAGGTCGAGAGCATGCCGCTGAATCTGCAAATCAAATTGCTGCGCGTGTTGCAGGAACACAGCCTGGAACGCCTGGGTTCGAACCAGTCGATTCAGGTGGATTGCCGGGTCATCGCCGCGACCAAGGCCAACCTCGACGAACAGAGCAAGGCCGGGCAGTTCCGCAGCGACCTCTACTACCGGCTGAATGTGGTGACCCTGGAACTGCCACCGCTGCGCGAACGGCGCGAGGACATCTGCCTGCTGTTCGAGCATTTCCTGCAATTGTCGGCACTGCGCTTCGACCGCGCCACGCCGGAACTCGACCGGCAGACCATCGCCACGCTGATGGCGCACGACTGGCCGGGCAACGTGCGCGAACTGCGCAACGTCGCCGAGCGCTTCGCCCTCGGCCTGCCGGTGTTCAAGAAAAGCGGCCTGGCGCCCGACGGCAACGGCCCGAGCTTCGCCGAAGCAGTGGAAGTCTTCGAACGCAACCTGCTCGGCGATGCCCTGGAGCGCCACGCCGGCAACCTCAGCCAGGCCGCCCAAGACCTCGGCATGGCCAAGACCACGCTGTTCGACAAGGTGAAGAAGTACGGTCTGCAATAAGCGGCGCCGTCGGCAGGCGCATGCAGGACGCTCGAGCGCGGGTTCGCGGCTAAAGCCCCTCCTACAGGGCCATGCCAACCCGTGGGAGGGGCTTTAGCCGCGACACACCCCGATTTCACCTACACGTCGTCGCGCCCCACGCCGCCTTCGAGCTTGCGCCAGAGCAGGCGCACCGCCGCCTTGCGCACCAGGGCGCAGCGGTAGAGGCGGATTTCCAGCGGCACCTGCCATTGTTCGTCGCCGCAGGCGATCAGCTCGCCACGCGCCAGCTCGGCGGTCACCGACAGGCGCGGCACCCAGGCCACGCCCATGCCTTGCAGGGCCATGCTCTTCAGGCTGTCGGCCATCGCGGTTTCGTACACCGTGGTCGAGCGCAGCGCGCGCTGGCGCAGCAACAGATTCACCGAACGGCCGAGAAACGCGCCGGTGCTGTAGGCCAGCAACGGCACGCTCTGGCCGCTGTCGAGGTCGAACAGCGGGCGGCCCGCGTCGTCCACCGCGCACACCGGCAGCATTTCCGTGCGCCCCAGGTGCAGCGAAGGAAAGATCTCCGGGTCCATCTGCAGCGAGGCGTCCGGGTCGTAATAGGCGAGGATCAGGTCGCAGGCGCCCTCGCGCAGGGCATGCACCGCCTCGCCGACGTTGGTCGCCACCAGCCGCGTGGTCAGCGGCAGGCCCTCGCGGCGCAAACGCGCGATCCACTCGGGGAAAAAGCCCAGGGTCAGCGAGTGCGCGGCGGCGATCTGCAACATTTCGCCTTGCTGGCCTTCGAGGTTGTGCAGGTGGCGCACCACATCGCCCAACTGCTCGACCAGGCTGCGCGCGGTGACCAGGAACAACTGGCCGGACTCGGTCAGCTCGACCGGCGTGCAGGCGCGGTTGACCAGGGTCAGCCCGAGCATGTTTTCCAGGCTGCGAATACGCCGGCTGAACGCTGGCTGGGTGACGAAACGCTTCGTCGCCGCCTGCGAGAAACTGCGGGTAGCGGCCAGGGTGACGAAGTCTTCCAGCCATTTGGTTTCCAGGTTCATCGATCGTTTCCGTAGTTGAACGTCAAGCTTCAGCCCATCCCGTAGGGTGGGTTAGCCGCTTGCCGCCATTGCCAAACATCACGCCACTCGAAACGCGGCGTAACCCACCACCGGCGCAACGCGGTCGATCGCCTGGTGGGTTACGCGCCGCGCCACAAGCGCATGTGGGATATAGGCCGGTGTACGGCGCCGCTAACCCACCCTACGCTCGCCGATAGTTCGGCGTCACGCCGACATTATGCCGATTATGCATACCCCAGCGCTTAACAGCATTGGTCGCAATCTCGCCACAGCCCTTACTCTATCCGGCATCGCGGTACTTGCCGCATCTTCCAGAGATGATCACCATCATGTCCCCTGCTGCATCCTTCCGCGTCGAAAAAGACCTGCTCGGCACCCTTGAAGTCCCCTTCGATGCCTATTACGGCATCCAGACCCTGCGTGCCGTGCACAACTTCCGCCTGTCCGGCGTGCCATTGGCGCACTACCCGAAACTGGTGGTGGCGCTGGCCATGGTCAAGCAGGCGGCGGCCGACGCCAACCGCGAGTTGGGTCATCTCAGCGCAGCCAAGCATGCGGCGATCAGCGAAGCCTGTGCGCGCATCGTGCGTGGCGACTTCCACGAGCAGTTCGTGGTCGACATGATTCAGGGCGGCGCCGGCACCTCGACCAACATGAACGCCAACGAGGTGATCGCCAACATCGCCCTGGAAGCCATGGGCCACGCCAAGGGCGAGTACGCCTTCCTGCACCCGAACAACGACGTGAACATGGCGCAGTCGACCAACGACGCCTACCCGACCGCCATCCGCCTCGGCCTGCTGCTCGGCCACGACACCCTGTTGGCCAGCCTCGACAGCCTGATCCAGGCCTTCGCCGGCAAGGGTGAAGAGTTCGCCCATGTGCTGAAAATGGGCCGCACCCAGTTGCAGGACGCCGTGCCGATGACCCTCGGTCAGGAGTTCCGCGCCTTCGCCACCACCCTCGGCGAAGACCTGGCGCGCCTGCGCAACCTGGCCCCGGAACTGCTCACCGAGGTCAACCTCGGCGGCACCGCGATCGGCACCGGGATCAACGCCGACCCGCGCTACCAGCAGTTGGCCGTCGACCGCCTGGCGGCCATCAGCGGCCAGCCGCTGGTGCCGGCCGCCGACCTGATCGAGGCGACCTCGGACATGGGCGCCTTCGTGCTGTTCTCCGGCATGCTCAAGCGCACGGCGGTCAAGCTGTCGAAGATCTGCAACGACCTGCGCCTGCTGTCCAGCGGCCCGCGCACCGGGATCAACGAAATCAACCTACCGGCGCGCCAGCCGGGCAGCTCGATCATGCCCGGCAAGGTCAACCCGGTAATCCCGGAAGCGGTCAACCAGGTGGCCTTCGAGATCATCGGCAACGACCTGGCACTGACCATCGCCGCCGAAGGCGGGCAGTTGCAGCTCAACGTCATGGAGCCGCTGATCGCGTACAAGATTTTCGACTCGATCCGCCTGCTGCAACGCGCCATGGACATGCTGCGCGAGCACTGCATCGTCGGCATCACCGCCAACGAAGCGCATTGCCGCCAACTGATGGAAAACTCCATCGGCCTGATCACTGCGCTCAACCCCTACATCGGCTACGAGAACGCCACGCGCATCGCCAAGCTGGCGCTGGACAGCGGCCGCGGCGTGCTGGAACTGGTGCGCGAGGAAAACCTGCTGGACGACGCCACCCTGGCCGACATCCTGCGTCCCGAGAACATGATCGCCCCACGCCTGGTGCCGCTGAAAGCCTGAGGCATCGGCGCGGGCCGCCCGGCCCACCCGAGGGTCTGTTGCCGTTTCATTCGCGGTCGCGCCGGAGCGTGTTTGGGCGCGAGACACGACGTTTGCTTGTTCCAAATAAGTGTCGAGTAACGCCGTATCGCGCAAAAACAGACCCACCCTACGCAAGCCACCCCACGAGCAGCACCCGCACACGGATTTGCGGGGCGGCGAAGCCTATGCGCTTCGCCTGCATCAGCCGCCAGGACGTCGGCAGCCAACGCGAGGCCAGTAGCCCCGCGGGCATACCAACAACAATCATAAGGGTGACACCATGTTGGATTTACTCAACGACCTGCTCTGGAGCAAGGTCCTGATCGTCATGCTGGTCGGCCTCGGCCTGTACTTCAGCATCTGTTCGCGCTTCGTGCAGTTCCGCTATTTCGGCAATATGTTCCGCATCTTCGCCGAAGCCTTTCAGCGTCAGCCCGGCCAGCTCAGCTCGTTCCAGGCGCTGATGCTCAGCGTCGCCGGCCGCGTCGGCGCCGGCAATATCGCCGGGGTGGCCGTGGCGATCATGCTCGGCGGCCCAGGCGCGGTGTTCTGGATGTGGGTGGTGGCCCTGCTGGGCATGGCCACCAGTTATTTCGAGTGTTCCCTGGCGCAGCTGTTCAAGCGCCGTGCAACCGACGGCACCTACCGTGGCGGCCCGGCCTTCTACATCCTGCATGGCCTGGGTCAGCGCTGGCTGGCGGTGATCTTCTCGGTCCTGCTGCTGGTGACCTTCGGCTTCGGCTTCAACGCCCTGCAGTCCTACACCGTCGCCACTTCGCTGCACGACACCTTCGGCCTGCCGACCCATGTCAGCGGTCTGGTGCTGGTGGCAGTGATCGGCCTGATCATCTTCGGCGGCATCAAACGCATCGCCAGCATGGCTGACGTGCTGGTGCCGGTGATGGCCTTCTCCTACATCGGCATGGCGCTGGTGGTGATCGGCATGAACATCGAGGCCGTACCCGCGACCATCGCGTTGATCGTGAAGAGCGCCTTCGGCCTGGAGCCGGCCTTTGCCGGGGGCATTGGCGCGGCGATTCTGATGGGCGTGAAACGCGGCCTGTTCTCCAACGAAGCGGGCCTCGGCAGCGCGCCGAACGTCGCCGCCGTGGCCGAGGTCAAGCACCCGGCGGCGCAAGGCATCGTGCAGTCGCTCAGCGTGTTCATCGACACCCTGCTGGTGTGCACCAGCACCGCGCTGATCATCCTGCTCTCCGGCGTCTACCAGCCGGGCAGCGAGATGGCCGGTGTGGTGTTGACCCAGACCGCCCTGGCGGCCGTGGTCGGCGAGTGGGGCCGGGTATTCGTCAGCCTGGCGCTGCTGTTGTTCGTCTTCACCACGCTGATCTACAACTACTACCTAGGCGAAAACGCGCTGAGCTTCTTCAGCAGCAAACGCTGGCTGTTGCAGGCCTACCGCGTGCTGGTGATCGCCCTGGTGCTGTGGGGCTCGATGCAGGACCTGGGCACCGTGTTTGCCTTCGCCGACATCACCATGGGCCTGCTGGCCATCGTCAACCTGGTGGCCCTGACGCTGCTGTTCAAGATTGGCCTGCGGCTGATGCGCGACTATGACAAGCAGATCGCCGCGGGTGTAGAGTCGCCAGTCTTCGACCCGAAACAGTTCGCCGACCTCAACCTCGATCCGGCGGCCTGGCCGGCCAATCCGCCGCCGGCGCCTGTCACCGGGCGCGGCGAGATCGCTGACGGCGTGCACCAACGCTGATCGTTATCCACAGGGGGCTTTGCCCCCTGTTTTCATTGCAAGGAGAGCCCATGTCGGCATCCACAAAACTGCTGGTGCTCTACACCGGCGGCACCATCGGCATGCAGATGAGCGCCGACGGCCTGGCCCCGGCGTCCGGCTTCGAGGCGCGGTTGCGCGCGCAGCAGGCGCTGGAGCAGGGTCGCGAGTTGCCCGCCTGGATCTTCCGCGAGCTGCTGCCGCCGATCGACAGCGCCAACATGAACCAGACCAACTGGCTGGCGATGGTCGCGGCGATCCGCGCCGGGGTCGAACAGGACGGCTGCGATGCCGTGCTGGTGCTGCACGGCACCGACACCCTGGCCTACAGCGCGGCGGCCCTGAGCTTCCTGTTGCTCGGCCTGCCCGTGCCGGTGCTGCTGAGCGGCTCGATGCTGCCGGCCGGCGCGCCTGGCAGCGACGCCTGGGCCAACCTGTTCGGCGCCATGCAGGCGCTGCACGCGGGCGTCGCGCCGGGCGTGCAGCTGTATTTCAACGGCACGCTGCTGCACGGCGCGCGGGTCAGCAAATTGCGCAGCGATGCCTTCGACGCCTTCAACGTGCTGCCGCGCCAGCGCCAGGGCGAACGAGCCGAGTCCATTCCCACCCGTATCGATTACCGTCAGCCGCGCCAGCCGGTGAACCTGGCGGTGCTGCCGTTCTACCCCGGCATCCAGGCGGCGCATGTCAGCGCGCTGCTGACCAGCGGCGTACGCGGCGTGCTGCTGGAATGCTACGGCAGCGGCACCGGACCGGCGGACAACCGCGAGCTGCTCGCCGCCCTCAAGGCCGCGCACGCGCAAGGCGTGGTGCTGGCGGCAATCAGCCAGTGCCCACACGGGCATGTCGAGTTCGGCGTGTATGCCGCCGGCAGCCAACTGGCCAACGCCGGTCTGGTCTCGGCGGGCGGTATGACCCGCGAAGCCGCCCTGGGCAAACTGTTCGCCCTGCTCGGCGCGGGCTTGAGCCAGGCCGAGGTGGAACACTGGTTCGCCCTCGATCTGTGCGGCGAGCGCGCCGACTGAACGGCCACACACGGTGCACTTGCAGCCAGGCGCCAAGCGTTTCAGGATGATCCATCGCGTCTACAGGAGTTTGCCCCCATGTCCGTCCGTATCCCCGTCGAAATCCGCCCGGTCAGCGCCGCCGACCACGCCGCCTGGTTACCGCTATGGCAGGGCTATCAGCGCTTCTACATGACCGAGATCGCGGCCGCGACCAGCGAGGTCACCTGGCAGCGCTTCCTCGATCCGGGCGAACCGATGTTCGCCGCCCTGGCCTGGCATGAAGGCCAGGCCATCGGTTTGGTGCACTGGGTCGTCCACCGGTCGTGCTGGACGGTCGGCGACTATTGCTACCTGCAAGACCTGTTTATCGGCAAGGAGCTGCGCAGCAGCGGGGTCGGCCGCAAGCTGATCGAGCACGTCTATACCCAGGCCAAAGAGGCCGGCTGCTCGCGCGTGCACTGGCTGACCCACGAGAGCAACAGCAAGGCGATGCTGCTGTACGAACGCATCGCCGAACGCTCGGGGTTCGTGCAGTACCGCAAGCTGCTCTGAGCCGCTCGCCGCGGCTTACGGCCGCCGGGCGATAAAGTCGATCTCGACCAGGGCATGTCGGGCCAGCCCGGTGGTGCCGATGCAGGTGCGCGCCGGGCGTTTGTCTTCCGCGAAGTAGCTGGCGTAGATCGTATTGAAGCGCTGGTAATCGCCGTAGAAATCGGTGAGAAAGGCCCGCGCCGAGACCACGTTTTCCAGGCCCAATCCCAAGTCCTTAAGCACTACCAGCAGGTTGGCGAAAGTCTTGTGGGTTTGCGCCTCGATGCCCTCGGGCAGCGGCGCAGCCTCATTGCCCGGATCAATCGGCAACTGCCCGGTGACGAACACCCAGCCATCGGCCTCGCAGGCATGGGAAAAGGGCGCGACCGGCGCAGGCGCGTCGGCAAACAGGTGGTACACGGGCATCGACATAAGCACTCCAGGTCAGGGTCGGGGGATACCCCGGCGCAACCGCCGCCGGGTCCTTCGACCATAGCCTATCGGCTCAGAACACCGACCAGCCGATACGCTGACTGAGCAACTCCAGCGCGGCCATGCCGGCCAGGGAATTGCCCGCGGCGTTGAGTTCCGGCGACCACACGCAGACGCTGAAACGCCCCGGCACCACCGCGACGATGCCGCCGCCGACGCCGCTCTTGCCGGGCAGGCCGACGCGGTAGGCGAAGTTGCCGGCCTCGTCGTACAGCCCGCTGGTGGCCATGATCGAGTTGACCTGCTGGGCCTGGCGTGGGCTGAGAATCTGCTGGCTGCTGTGCTTGCAGAAGCCGTCGTTGGCCAGGAAGCAGAACGCCCGCGCCAGGTCGACGCAGCTCATGCGCAGCGCGCAGTGGCTGAAATAACTGCGCAGTACCGCCTCGACATCGTTATGGAAGTTGCCGAAGGCCTGCATCAGGTAGGCCATGGCGGCGTTGCGCGCGCGGTGCTGGTATTCCGACTCGGCCACCCGCGTGTCGATGACCACCTCCGGGTTGCCGGCCAGACGGCGGACGAAATCACGCATGGATAACGCCGGCGCGGCGAAGCGCGACTGGTTGATGTCGCAGATCACCAGGGCCCCGGCATTGATGAACGGGTTGCGCGGCCGACCGCGCTCGAATTCCAGCTGCACCAGCGAGTTGAACGGCTGCCCGGACGGCTCATGCCCCAGGCGCTGCCAGATCGCTTCGCCGGAATGCTCAATCGCCTGCACCAGGCTGAATACCTTGGAAATGCTCTGCACGGAGAACGCCGTGCGCGCATCGCCAGCGCAGAACAGCTCGCCATCGTTGCCGTACACGGCGATGCCCAGTTGCTGAGCCGGCACATCGGCCAGCGCGGGGATGTAATCGGCCACCTTGCCCTGGCCGATCAGCGGGCGGACTTCGTCGAGAATGTCGTTCAACAGCGCTTGCATGCTCAGGCTCGTCGGCATGCCCGGACGGCGCCCAGGCTATGCCTGCTAGACGCTTGGCGAGCGGCACTGATCACAGCGCCGCGCGCAGAGTTTCCCGCGCGCAGCACCTCGATCCGGGCCATTCGCCTAGCGGGGGCGCCAGTAACAGCCTCTTCTGGCAAACACGCTCTGTAGCCGTTAACTGTTACTACAGACCGCCATCACGTGGGAGGGGCCTTGGCCGCGAGCTTTTTGGGC
>TARA_R100001244_G_scaffold39766_14_pt1 | contig 32032 bp, 36 predicted proteins | sample TARA_R100001244 | Tara Oceans TARA_R100001244 (sample SAMEA2621564) | marine metagenome | biome: marine biome (ENVO:00000447); feature: mesopelagic zone (ENVO:00000213); material: "saline water (ENVO:00002010), including plankton (ENVO:xxxxxxxx)" | depth 790 m
TCGTGGACCAGCCATATATAATTGTCGGACAATACGGGAAGGCGAACGATTTCTAGCATGGCGATAAATTAGCCCGAAAATGTAAAATTGTCGATGCTTAACAGTAAAATAGGGGTTTGTGCTTATCCGGACAGCTTCTGCGGCAGAGATTTCAGGAAAGGGGTCGTCTTTTGCGCTTGTTGTTCGCGTTTCTGGCATATCTGTGTCTCTGTTCCCCGGCGCTTGCCGAGGTGCCAATGTCCGATCGCCTGTGCACACAGAGCAGCGCCATGGATATCAGCGTCGCCACCCTGCTGAAGTCGGGCAAGCCCTTTGACTGCTCTACCGACAAATATGCCGTCGAGGGTCCAAGAGTTTGGGTGAAATTTCCGTTTCTCGCCGATACGCTGCCCGGGGGCACCGTCGAGGTGCAGGGCGACAATAACGGGCTGACCAGCATGCAGGTACATGCCGAGCTGGATGATGGCACCCTGCTGTCGTCCAGCTTCTCGGCGCAGGAAGTGACGAAATACTGGCGGTCGAAAGGCTCCTATGGCCTGCCCGTCCCGGGTAGCGACAAGCCGGAGCTGCGCAAGCGGATCCGGACCGTCTATCTGGCAATCGATCGTCCGAAAGTGGTCAGCTCGATCTCGCTGATCCAGCTGGCATCAAAACAGAAATGGGATGACCTGACGCTGCCGCTGTCGATCATGTTTGCGACATTGTGCGGCATGGCGATCATGCCGCTGATCTACAATGCCTTCTTCTATGGGGCGATGCGCTACAATTTCATGCTCTGGCACAGCGTGATGATCGCAGCGACCGTCTGCTACACCTTCAGCTCCTCCGGTCTGATCTTTCTGGTTTTCCCCGAAACCAGCCTGATCACCAAGATGCTGCTCAATTACTGGACGCTCGCGATCGGGGTAAGTGCCGGCGGCTTTTTCCTGCTGCGCTTTGTCGAACCGGGCAAGATCGCTCCCTGGCTGAAAGTCATCATCACCGTAACGGCGCTGTTGCCGGTCATTGTGACGGCTTCGGTCATGCGGATCGACGGGGGCTACAGCATGGATGCGCGCAACTATTACCACGCCTCCTTCCTGCCGGTCTTTTTTGTCGTGCTCTATGCGATGGGGCACGCGCTGCGCCGGGGCAGCCGGGCCATCTGGTATCAGATCGCCGGCTGGACGCCGATCATCCTGTTCAGTCTCGACCGGGTGGCGCGCGGCATGGATCTCTATATCGGCTGGCCGATCCTGGACTATGGCCTCTATTTCATGCTGGTGCTGGAAACCATCATCCTCGCACTCGGTGTGGCCAATCGCATTTTCCGCCTCCGCCAGCGGCACGAACATACGTTGCGCCAGCAGGCCGAACTGACCCTGCTCGCCGATACCGACGGACTGACCATGTTACACAATCGCCGTTCGTTCGAGCGGGAATTCGACCGCAACCAGCGCGAGGGTCGTTACAGCCACCTGGCGATTATCGACATTGATTTCTTCAAACGGGTCAACGACCGCTATGGCCACGAGATCGGCGATACGGTGCTGCGGGTGGTCGGCAGCACGCTCAATGCAACACCGCATTTCGCTGCCCGCATCGGCGGCGAGGAATTCACGCTGCTGATACAGACCGACAGCCGGGACAAGCGCAAAAACTATCCGGCAAATGCGCTGGCCGATATCTGTCAGGCACTGATACAGGCGGTTGATGACGAGGTGCCGGAAATCCGCGAACCGGTGACATTTTCGGTCGGCGTCGCCACGATCGGCAGACGCGCCTCCCTGCGCAGTGTGATGGCCACCGCCGACCGGCGCCTGTACGATGCCAAGAACAACGGCCGCAACCAGATTGTCTGGATCGACCTGTCGTCGAACAAATCCGCAAAACCGGCCGGAACCGCTTCCCGCTGACGACCGTCAGGCGCCTACCACTCGCCGATATTTTCCATGCTCGCCCAGGGTTCCTGCACCGGCAGATTTTCTCCCTTCTGCAGCAGCTCGACCGAAATATTGTCCGGCGAACGGACGAACGCCATGTGGCCGTCACGTGGCGGCCGGTTGATCGTTACGCCCGCATCCATCAGTTTCTGGCACAAGGCATAAATATCATCGACCGCATAGGCGAGATGTCCGAAATTGCGACCGCCGCCATATTGCTCGGGCGCACTGCCGTCTTCGGGCGGCCAGTTGTAGGTCAGTTCGACCTCGGCAACGTCCTTTTGGCCCGGGCCAGCCAGAAAAATCAACGTGAAGCGCCCCTGCTCGCTATCGTAGCGACGCACTTCTTCCAGTCCCAGATGGCCGAAAAACTCGACGGTCGCCTCCGGATTGCTGACCCTCAACATGGTATGCAGATATTTTATGGTCACAGAATCTCTCCATTCGTCGCTATTCAGAAACGGTTCATCGCATATGTCGCAAAGCGAAGCCGGGTCATCTGGAACAGCCTAAGCGGCTTTTGAATTGAGGGAAAGTGTGATGAGCGAGAAATTTATCGAGAGCAAAAACAAGGTCTGGCTGGCGAGCGCCGGCCTTTTGACCATTGGCCTGGTCGCGGGCGGCTATCTGCTGGGTGACGGCCTGCTCCGCGCAAAAATGGCCGACCGCAGCGTTACCGTGCGTGGCCTTGCAGAGCGTGATGTGACCGCCGATCTGGCCACCTGGACGATTGCCTACAGCGCCCAGTCGACCGACCTGCAAAGCGCTCAGGCCGATATCGACCGCGACACGACGGCCATCACCGCTTTTTTCAAGGAACTCGGCTTCAAGGCAGATGCGCTCAAGCCGACCGGGGCCAATGTGAACCAGTATACCAACAACGGGGTTCCCCAATATACCATCCGCCAGCGGCTCAGCCTGCGCACCGATGATATCGACAAGGCCCAGGCAGCGGTCGCCCGGCAGTTTGATCTGGTCCGCCGCGGCGTGGTGCTCGAAGACGGTTCGGGCATGAGCTATACGTTCACCAGGCTCGAAGACATCAAGCCCGAAATGGTGGCAGAAGCGACGAAGGATGCCCGCAAGTCGGCCGAACAATTTGCCGAAGACAGCGGCACCGATGTCGGCGGTATAAAATCCGCCACCCAGGGCTATTTCAGCATAAACAGCCGGGACGGCGATGCCGGCGGCTATGGCGTGACTGATACGCCCTATAAAAAGGTCCGGGTGGTGACGACGGTGAATTTTTATCTGGATTGATTGCGCAACGCCCAACCGTCCGCTGGCTGGCCAGCGTTTCGCGAGGTCTATTCCTCCACGCTGGTCACCAGCTGCGACAGATATCGGGTTGCGGCCTTGGCGGACGGGCTTTCGGGTCCAAATTTGACCGCCTGCTCCCAATTGCTCCTGGCATTGACAACGTCTCCCGCTTCATAGGCGATATTTCCGGCTTCCAGCGCGATTGCCGGATCGGTGGCAACCAGCTTGGCAGCCACGGCAATGTCCGATTTTGCCTGCACAAGATCACCCATACGCCGCGCCAGCGTAGCCGACAGCAACCAGCCGAGCGGGTCTTCAGGCACAAGGGTGTGAACGATGGCAAATTCATTCTTCGCCCGATCATATTGATCCAGCGCCACAAAGACACGGGCCATATCAAGATGCACTTCGCCCTTGAGCAGATCATCAAGCGTATTTTGCGCCAGCGCCGATTCAAAATATTGCAATGCCGTCGCATGATCGCCCTGCGCCAGCGCCGCGTTGCCGGCCTGCGACCAGAAAATTGCGGCGCGTTCGTCACCCGCGGCCTTCGCCCCCTCGGCCGACTGCACGAATTCCGGAACCGCCTTGGTCCAGTTCTGCAGTTCCGCATAGGCAAAGCCGAGGCAATTGCGCGCCAGATAACCGCCGCCTTCGATCTGCCATTTATTCGCTGCGAGCAAGCCGCTGCCGGGGTCCTCTGCCGCCTGGTCGACGCACTGGTTGAACCGGATGTCCACAGGACTTCTTGCCTTTGCCGGCTGCGGCTCGACCGGCGCTTCCGGCTTGGCCTGCGATGGACGGAGCACCGGATCGATCGGCGACCCGTAGGGGGTTGCCGATTGCATCAATATGGGCAGGAGTAGCGACGAAATCATGGATGAAAAATCCGTTCAGGACTTGTGTTGATAAAGCCGGAATTCACCCCAGTCGCGCGACCACATCGATCAGCAGGGCAATATCCTGATCCCGCGACAGGCGGTGATCGCCGTCTTTTACCAGATGGACCTGCACATCATCTGAACGGATCTTCCTGGCCGTCTCAAGGCTGTATTCCCATGGCACATCGGTATCTTTCTGCCCGTGCAACAGCCGCACAGCGCCATCAAAGGCAATGTCCTTGTGGAGCAGGCGGCTGGTTTCGCCGGACTGCCAGAAAATCTGCGTGGTGACATAGGGGTCATCGGAATAGGCGCTTTCCTCTTCCAGCTTGCCCTCGCGCAAAATCGTCATTTTCTGCTCCTGGGTGAAACCCCAGTCGGTAAAGTCCGGTGCAGCCGCTACACCGACAAGATTTTTTACCCGCATCGGCCGCGACAAGGCGACCAGCAGCATCAGCCAGCCACCCATCGACGAACCGACCAGGGTGATCGATCCCGCGGTTACCTTGTCGATCAGAAACAGCACATCTTCGCGCCAGTCGAGCAGGCTTTGCGTCTCGAATGCACCGCCACTGGCGCCGCATCCGCCATAGTCGAGGCGCAACATCGCCCGGCCCTGCCCTTTGGCCCAGGCGTCAAGCGCCAGCGCCTTGCTGCCCTCCATGTCCGACATATAGCCAGGCAGGAACACCAGGGTCGTTCCTTTCACTCCCGGCCTGGGCGGCGTATAGCAATAGGCCAGCGAAGCGCCGCCAGGCCGGTCAAGATAGAGAATATCGTCTTCCATAAATATGTCCGTCTGTCTGTCCCCGCGGAGGCCGGGATCCGTCTGCAGCCCTATAGCCAAAAAATACAGGGAGAAAAGGTGCAGCGGCCAGAAGCCGGGTGGCACATACCGCTTTGTATCGCGGGAACGCGGCAGCCGTCGCCGCGCTAGGCGGCGGCAAAATAGACAATGGCCAGACAAAGAAACGCAATGATCAGCATGCCGATATTGGAAATCAACGGTGGCTTCCGGCGCGGAAGCAATGCAGAAAGTTCGGCGGGAATTTCACCTCTGAACCCAAGCTTCCATTTTGGTCGGTCCTTGATGCCGTCCTCGAGGCCGAAGACATGGGACTGGCCTTCCTTGCCGCGATACACCAGATCTCCGAAAAAATAGATCTCGCTGCGCCATAGCTGCTCATAGAGCAAAAAAGTCTTGCCAACGACCTCGATCCGCACCTGCCGTTTCAGGGCATTGTTGCCATCGATAAGCCATGCGTTCGCTGGATCAGACATGGCGGGAACCTAAATCAACTTTTAACCAAGCGCACGAAAATTATTCTTCTGGTCAGCCGGGCAGGAAAATCTGCTCTATGGTCATCTCGAACAGCGCGGCGATTTTGAAAGCCAGCGGGAGCGATGGATCATATTTTCCGGTTTCTATGGCGTTGATGCTTTGCCGCGAAACCTTGAGGTGGGCCGCCAGATCCGCCTGGGACCAATCCCGCTCCGCGCGCAACACTTTGAGACGGTTTTTCATGCGTTGAGTCCACGCCAGCGATAAAAGAAATAGCCGAGACTCCAGCTCCCCATCATCACCGCGACCAAATCGTCTCTGGTAATAGGAGGCAATAGATCAGAACCGATTTCCCAGATCATATTGACAAAAATAGTCGTGATGATCGCGATCACCGCCCCATTGGCAACCATCTGGAACATATAATCATCCAGATGCCGGCGATCGAGCTTTGCCCCCAGAGTCGCAAGCCCGGAAAGCATCACCATTGTGCCCATCAACAGAGCCAGTTTGGGGAACAGGGGCGGCGGAACAAACTGGAAGGCATCCGTCTTCAGCCCGTTTAATACAGCCAGCACGACACTGGCAAACAGCATGAACACGAATAGCCAATCCGGCTTGAGCCAGCCACTCATACGGGACCAGAGGTTTTTGCGCGGCTCCTGTTCCACGGAATTCACAGCGCCGACAAAAACAGGATCGCGAGCGCCGCCCACATGGCGATATTTTCATTGGGCGTCATCGCCCGGCCCGAACAGCGTTTGAATTTCATCATCAACATTCTCCATCAAGCTACATGTACATAATGTCATGCTTCCTTGACTTATATGATCGATTCGATCTGAAATGTCAAGCTACCATTACATAATGTCGATACTGCTTTCCGTGCACATACGAGCCTGCTTCTGATTTGGTTGACTTGGAACCCCAAAAGACTAAGTCAAAACCGACCCTGTGATGGCTGCTTTTCCAGCCTTCCCTAACGCCAATTCTAACAAAGCTTGAGATGACCTAAGCCCATGACCGAGATGATTAAAATCACCCTTCCCGACGGTAGCACGCGTGAAGTGGCCTCGGGCACTACCCCCGCACAGATTGCGGCAGACATCGGCCCGGGTCTCGCGAAGGCCGCGCTTGCGGCAAAGATCGACGGCGAGTTGCGTGACATCATGCGGCCGCTGGAGCTGGATACCGCACTGGCTCTGGTCACCTCGCGCGACGAGGAAGACGCTCTGGAACTCGCCCGCCACGACTATGCGCATGTATTGGCAGAGGCGGTACAGAATCTGTTCCCGGGCACGCAGATCACCTTTGGACCGTCAACCGATGACGGCTTCTATTACGATTTCGCTCCTGCCGGCGATCCGTTCACCGACGAGGATCTGCCGAAGATCGAAGAGGAAATGAAGCGGATCATCGCCGCCGACAAGCCGCTGCGCCGGGAAGTCTGGGAACGCGATGCGCTGATCGCCCGCTGGCAGAAGGATGGCGAAACGTTCAAGGCCGAATGGGCAGCGGAACTGCCCGAAGGCGACGAGATCACCGTCTACTGGTCGGGCGACGACTGGATGGACATGTGCCGCGGCCCGCATCTCGCCTCGACCGGCAAGCTCGATCCGCAGGCGTTCAAGCTGATGCGCGTATCCGGTGCCTATTGGCGCGGTGACCAGCGCAATCCGCAATTGTCGCGCATCTACGGTACCGGCTGGCTCAACAAGAAACAGCTCAATGCGCATCTGATGCGGCTGGAGGAAGCGGCCAAGCGCGATCACCGCAAGCTCGGCCAGGAGATGGACCTGTTCCACTTCCAGCACGAGGCGCAAGGCTCCTGCTTCTGGCATCCCAAGGGCTATTTCATCTGGCGCGAGCTGGAACGCTATATGCGTCGCCAGCTCGACAGGGCCGGCTATGACGAGATCAAGACGCCGCAGCTGATGGACGTCAACCAGTGGGAAAAATCCGGCCATTGGGGCAAATATTCGGAAAATATGTTTGCTGTCCCGGACGAGGTTCCCGACGCCGAGGGTGACGGCCCCGTTGTCACCGGCACCGCCGGCATGATGGCGATGAAGCCGATGAACTGCCCGGCCCATGTGCTGGTGTTCAAGCAGGGCATCAAAAGCTACCGCGACCTGCCGATCCGGATGGCGGAATTCGGCTGCTGCCACCGCAACGAGCCGCATGGCGCGCTGCACGGGCTGCTGCGCGTGCGGCAGTTCACCCAGGACGATGCGCATATATTCTGCCGCGAAGACCAGTTGATCGACGAGATTGTTGCCTTTTGCGACTTGCTCGACGCGATCTACCGCGACCTCGGCTTTGCCGATTACCAGATCAAGCTGGCGCTGCGTCCCGACGAGCGCTTTGGCTCGGACGAAGAGTGGGACCGCTCCGAACAGATTTTGCGCGAGGCGGTCGGGAAAGCCGGCCGCGCGACCGCAGAATATGGCTGGGAAGAACTGCCTGGCGAGGGTGCCTTCTACGCGCCCAAGCTGGAATTCCATCTGACCGATGCGATCGGCCGGACATGGCAGGTCGGCACGATCCAGGCGGATACCGTCTTGCCGGAACGGCTGGACGCCAGTTACATCGGCGAAGATGGTGACCGCCATCGGCCGGTCATGCTGCACCGCGCCATTCTCGGGACGTTCGAACGGTTTATCGGCATATTGATCGAACATTATGCCGGCAAGCTGCCGCTCTGGCTGGCACCGACCCAGGCCGTCGTCGCCACGATCGTGACCGACGCCAATGCCTATGCCGAGCAGGTAGCCGAAAAACTGAAGGCCGCCGGAATCCGGGTCGAGGCGGATCTGCGCAATGAAAAGATCAACTACAAGGTGCGTGAACATTCGGTTGGCAAGGTACCCAATATTCTCGTGGTGGGCATGCGCGAGGCGGAAGAAGGCAAGGTCGCATTGCGCCGGCTGGGCCAGAAGGAACAGGAGTTTCTGACCGTCGACGAAGCCGTGGCCATGTTGCAGCAAGAGGCGCTGGCACCGGACTTGAAATCAGGCGCGCAGTAACGATATAACCGTCAAGCTGTTGCATTCAAACCACGGCTTGCGGGGCTTATATCTCTTTCGCTGTCAAGAAGGCTTTATTCCCGCAAGCTTTGCGGCTAATGAGCCAGCATAAACAACCACTCAGGAGTATTTAACATAGCTGCACCCCCTCGCCGTCCCACGCCGCCCGTCAAAGGTGGCCCGCGATTCAACGATCTGATCAATTCCGATACCGTCAGGGTTATCGACGACAAGGGCGAGAACCTTGGCGTCATGAAAACCAGCGAAGCGATCGAACGTGCAGCAGAAGTGGGACTCGACCTGGTCGAAGTATCGCCCAACGCGCAGCCGCCGGTTGCCAAATATCTCGACGTCGGCAAGTTCAAATATGAGGCCCAGAAAAAGGCCAATGCCGCGCGCAAAACGCAGAAGGTGCAGGACGTCAAGGAAATCAAGATGCGTCCGAATATCGACGATCATGATTATGACGTGAAAATGCGCAACGTGAACAAGTTCATCGACAATGGCGACAAGGTGAAGGTCACCCTTCGCTTCCGCGGCCGCGAAATGTCGCACCAGCAGCTCGGCATGGCCTTGCTCGTCCGGGTGCAGGAAGACATGAAGGAAACCGCCAAGGTCGAAGCCTATCCGAAGCTGGAAGGCCGTCAGATGCTCATGGTGCTCAGCCCGAAATAGGCCGCTCGTCTAGCGGGCGTCGATTCGGGCGATCCACAGAAACGCAAGACCGGTCAGAAGACCAGCAATTGCGATCAGGATTTCAAAATCGTGGTTTACCATTTTTTCCTCTGCGTCTGCCCTGCGTTATAACAGAGCCAAGCTAACAGCCGGTTAAATGGTGCCCGGTCTCAGGATACGGGCGCCGCCCGGTATTGGGTCGGAAAATATCGTTTCAGATTGGCAATTTTGGGCTTGTCCCAGCGGACGATATAGCCCTGGCGCGGGTTCTTCTGCATGAAATCCTGATGATAGGTCTCGGCGGGGTAAAAGGCCTTGTAGGCCTCGACCCGCGTCACGATCGGACTCTTCCAGTAGCGCCCCTTTTCCAGTTGCGCGATATAGGCGCGCGCCGCTTTTGCCTGACGGGCATTCATCGGCACCAGCGCGCTGCGATAATGTTTGCCGCGATCCGGACCCTGGGCGTTGAGCATGGTCGGGTCGGCGACAACCGAGAAGAATATCTGCATCAGCTTGCCATAGCTGACCTGCTTCGGATCATAGACCACGCGCACCGCTTCGGCATGGTCGGTGAGGCCGGCACTGACCAGCTTGTAGGACGCGCTGCGTTTGGTGCCGCCATGATAGCCGGACGATGCACTGATCACACCCTTGGTATGCTCGAACACACCTTCCACGCCCCAGAAACAGCCGCCGGCAAAAATGGCGACGGCACGCTTTCCCGGTTCGGCGGCATCTACGCGCGCTGCCGGGATGATGGTCGCCTTTTCCGCCGCATGCGCTTCCCCGACAAAGGAGACATTTGATGACCGGTCTGCGGGCACGGTGGACTGGATGCCGGCCCAGACCGCGCCAAAGGCCGCGAAGGCAACGCCAAAGGCTATGGTTCTGGAAAGGACCGGACTCATGACAGCCTAGCTCAGCAACTGGCTGGCGGTGCTGACGGTAGACGACAGATTCTCGTCGATGTCCGTATGCTGGTCTGCGGGCTGCATAAGAAACAGCATCAGCGCGCCGGCGATGAAGCCGCCGCCAAGACTGTAGGTCAAATCGGATTTGAATATTTTCATCATGCTCTGTTCCTTGGGGCTATCTGTTGATTCGCAACATCCCGCCTGTTGGTTACAGCTCTTAATATAGCCTTCCTGTCGCCGCTGTGAACCTGATCACAGGGGCATATTCAGTTTGCCGGCGAGAAGATTTTCTACTTAGCTCAAACGCCGGGCGGGCGCATATGTGCCCTTGGCTTTCGCGCCATAAGGCGCGGCGGCCGGTCGGCCTTGCCTCGGTTGGAGACTAGCCAACAGTGGGAGCGCCGATCCGATGCGAAGCGGAGGCAAGCGCGACTGCGCGCCGGGCAATAGCCCGCCCCGTCGGAGGCGTTCGCGCAGCGAACTGCCGCGAGACATAAAAGGGCGCGGATGCGCCCGCCCGGCGTTTGAGGTCTAAATCAAAGCCGCGCAGGCCCGCTGGATCCGCGTGCAGGCCTCGGTCAGCATTTCCTCGGAGGTCGCGTAGCTGATCCGGAACGCCGGCGAGAGACCGAAAGCCGCGCCGTGGACGGCAGCGACCTGGGCCTCGTCCAGAAAATAGGCGATCAGGTCTTCGTCCGTCTCGATGACGCCCCCCTTCGGCGTGGTCTTGCCGATCACGCCGCTGGCATCGGGATAGACATAGAAGGCGCCTTCCGGTGTCGGGCATTCGAGGCCGGGCGTGTCGTTCAGCATCGACACCACCAGATCGCGGCGCCGTTCGAAGGCAGCGTTGCGCTCGACCAGAAAATCCTGCGGACCGTTGAGCGCGGCCACCGCCGCCGCCTGCGAAATCGAGCTCGGGTTGGAAGTCGACTGCGACTGCAGCTTGCCCATCGCCTTGATAAGCCAGGCCGGACCGCCGGCATAGCCGATCCGCCAGCCGGTCATCGCATAGGCCTTCGAGACGCCGTTCACCGTCAGCGTGCGGTCATAGAGATCAGGGCAGACCTGCGCGATGGTCGCAAAGGGGAAATCGGCATACCAGATATGCTCGTACATATCGTCGGTCATCACCATCAGATTCTGGTGCGGCAGGATCACCTCGCCCAGCGCCTTCAGCTCCGCCGCGCTATAGGCGGCACCGGTCGGGTTGGAGGGCGAGTTGAGGATCAGCCATTTGGTCTTGGGCGAGATCGCCGCTTCCAGCTGCGCCGGCGTTATCTTGTACGCCTGGTCGGCCCCGGCCTCGATGATCACGGGCGTGCCGCCGGCAAAATTGACGATGTCAGGATAGCTGACCCAGTAAGGCGCCGGGATGATCACTTCGTCGCCCTCGTCCAGCGTCGCCACCAGCGCGTTGAACAATGTATGCTTGCCGCCATTGTTCACGGTGATTTGATTGGTCGCATAGGTCAGGTCGTTGTCGCGCTGGAACTTGCCGGCGATCGCGGCCTTCAGCGCCGGTGTGCCGTCGACCACGGTATAGTTGGTGTCGCCGTCGCGGATGGCCTTGATCGCCGCATCCTTGACAAAATCCGGTGTGTCGAAATCGGGTTCCCCCGCCGACAGGCCGATGACATCCACGCCCTGCCCCTTGAGTTCGGAGACCTTCGCCGACATGGCTAGAGTCGCGGAAGGCTGGATACGGCCGAGAGCTTTGGAAATATTGGTCATCGAAAATCCTGTTGCAAGGAGTTAGCGGGGGCTTGCCTAATCAGAAACGTGTTGCACTGCAACAGCGCTATTGGCCGCCGCTACGTTTTTTCACAAATTCGGCCCGCAGCACGAGGCCCTTGATACCCTCATGCTTGCAATCGATCTCCTGCGCGTCGCCGGTCAGCCGGATCGACTTGATCAAGGTCCCGCGCTTCAGCGTCTGGCCGGCGCCCTTGACCTTGAGATCCTTGATCAGCGTGACAGCGTCGCCATCGGCCAGAACATTGCCGACCGCATCAAGGACCTCCGGTCCGGCCGACCGCGCCGCCGCATCCTCCGGGCTCAGCCATTCGCCGCTTTCCTCGTCATAGACATAGTCGCCTGCACCCTCGGTCATCACAGCGCCTCCAGCGCTTGCGCCATGTCGGCGACAATATCGTCAATATGCTCGATCCCGACCGACAGCCGCACCACGTCCGGTCCGGCACCCGCGGCGACCAGCTCTTCGGCGGACAGCTGGCTGTGGGTGGTCGAGGCGGGATGGATGATCAGCGACCTGGTGTCGCCGATATTGGCAAGATGGCTGAACAGCTTGACCGCGCTGACCAGTTTCACGCCCGCGTCATAGCCGCCCTTCAGGCCAAAGGTGAACACTGCCCCGCCCTTGCCGCCGAGATATTTCTGGGCCAGCGCGTGATAGTCGCTGTCCGGCAGCCCGGCATAGGAGACCCACGCGACCTCGTCGCGGCCCTGCAGCCATTTCGCCAGCGCCAGCGCATTGTCGCAATGGCGCTCCATGCGCAGCGCCAGCGTTTCCATGCCGGTCAGGATCTGGAACGCGTTGAACGGCGCCAGCGCCGGCCCGAGATCGCGCAGCGACAAGGCCCGCGCCGCCAGAATGAACGCCATTGCGCCAAAGGCCTCGGTGAAGACCTTGCCGTGATAGCTGGGGTTGGGCTGGTTGAGAAAGGCGAACTTGTCGCTCTGCGTCCAGTCGAACCTGCCGCTGTCGATGATCAGGCCGGCGATCGAATTGCCATGGCCGCCGAGAAATTTGGTGCCGCTCTCGACGACGATATCCGCGCCATGTTCGATCGGGCGGCAAAGCACCGGCGAGGCCATGGTATTGTCGACGACCAGCGGGATACCGGCCGCATGGGCGATTTCGGCGATCGCCGCAATATCCTGCACCACGCCGCCGGGATTGGCGAGGCTTTCGATGAACACGCAGCGGGTGTCGGCGGTGATCGCATCGCGCACCGCATCCACGTCATCGGCATCGACAAAGCTGACGTTCCAGCCGAATTTCCTGACGCTGTGGCCGAGCTGGTTGAGCGAACCGCCGTAGAGTTTTTTCGCGGCAACGATATGCGCGCCGGGGTCCATCAGCACATGGAACACGAGCAGCTGCGCCGCATGGCCGGACGCCACCGCGAGCGCGCCGATGCCGCCCTCCATCGCCGCGATCTTGCCCTCGAGCGCGCCATTGGTCGGGTTCATGATGCGGCTGTAGATATTGCCAAAGGCATCGAGATTGAACAGGTCTGCGGCATGGGCGGCATCGTCGAACACATAGGAGGCTGTCTGGTAGATCGGCGTGATCCGCGCGTTGGTCGTCGGGTCCGGCTCGGTGCCGGCGTGGACGGCCATGGTTTCAAGACGGGATGTTTCGACAGGATCGGTCATTGCGGGACTCCGTTTGTGATGCAGGCACGGGCTATGGGATCGCCGCCCTTTTTACCAGAGGCTTTGTTCCGGCGTTTCGGCTGGCTCCCTGCTAGAGCAAACCCAGATCGCCCCGCAATTGCTTCACATGAACCTTGAGCGTCAGCAGGTTCGGACTTTCCTTGTCGAGCAGGGCCGCCGCCAGCGCATTGGCGAACAGTCGCGTGTTGTGCAGCTTGGCCAATCCTGGCTGCGAGGCAAACATCGCGTCCCGGGAGGCGAATGGCGCCGGATTTGCGATCCGCGCAAAAAGCGCTGCCCATTTCGCCTCCTCGATCAGCCCGCGATTGGCCGCGAACAGCACCGGACGCGCAAGCCGGCTCGGTTCGCCATATATATAGAAATGGCCTGGTGCAGCGCTGACCTGCGCAAAGACAGCGTCCATCATCATCTCGAGCTGCGTCACATCCACTGCCGGATTCATCGCCAGTTGCATCATCAGATCGCTGGCATGCGCGACGCCGTGCCGCCAGCCGGTCTGCTCGTCAAACCCGCGATAGTCACGAAGAGCAGCAAGATATTCTGATCCCGTCTGAACCAACGCCCTGCGCTCGGCTTCGGTCATGAATGGCTCTATACGATCGGCACGCGCCACTTCGGACAGCACCAGTATCGCAAAGGGCTTTTCAAAACCGCCGCCAGCCTCCGCCCCGCGCACCTTGGCGCTCTGCTGTTCCAGCAGCGTCCGCTGCATAGCCACCGACAGCCGCTGGTTGCGCAGCAGACTGGCGAGGCCGGCATAGCCGATTTCATCACGCAGCACCGGATCGGCGCTGGTCAGACATTGGCTCAACCGCATCGCCAGCGCATCGGACGACATTCGGTCCGGCGCGACAAAGCCGCTGTCCCGGATCGCCAGCAGTGCGGCCCGGTCCGGTTCGCCTGTCGCGCAACAGGTGCCGGACGTTTCTGCGCTCAACGGAGCGGGTGCAGCCAAGCCCAGCATTCCCGCCCACAGCAGCCCCGCAGCGACCGGTCGCCATGCGGTAACGGCAAGTGTCGCGATATCCTTCATCGATTATCCCCCGAATAGCCGAATTCGCTTCTAACCGATGGAAGTGTGAAGCGCTGCCCCTAATCGACAAAACGTCGACGGAACTGGTTCAAATCAGGCGGCACATGCCGCTATCGGTCAGGCCCTGTGCGCAACCCGCAGCGACGGGACTATGGACTTTGATACATGTTTGACCGAATCGGAATCCGTTGTAGCCTCCTCGACCCGCGTTGGCTGTTTTCGGCCGACATGTGCACAATGTTCCGACGCCCTCGTTTCCGAACCGGAGAACCGCCATGATCTTTCGCAAATCCGCACTATATTTTTCGCTGGCCGCCTGTTCCCTCGCCCCGATCGCCGCTCCTGCGGCGATGGCCGCGCTGCCAAGCGGGGCAAAGGCCATGGACTTCACCACCCAGGCGGTGCTCGGCGGCAAGCCGTTCACTTTCAATCTGAAAAAGGCGCTGAAAGACGGGCCGGTCGTGCTCTACTTCTACCCCAAGGCGTTCACCTCGGGCTGCACGATCGAGGCCAACCAGTTCGCCGAGGCGACCGAGGAATTCAATGCCATGGGCGCCACCGTCATCGGTATCAGCGCCGATGATATCGAAACCTTGAAAAAATTCTCGGTCGAGGAATGCCGCAGCAAATTTGCCGTCGCGGTCGGCAGCAAGCAGGTGATCAAGGCCTATGACGCCAACCTGCCGGTGGTGGGCGGCTCCAACCGCACGACCTATATCATCGCCCCCGATGGCAAGATCATCTGGAGCCATTCGTCGCTCAACGTGAAGGGCCATGTCCCGGGCGCCCTCGCAGGGGTGAAGGCCTGGCGCGCGGTGATGGACGGGAAATAGCAGCCAGCCAAATAACGCCGTGCTTGGGGGATGCCATAACCCCCAATGCATGCAACAAATCGCCCGCATGTGCGTTTTCCCCTTATGGCGGATATTCTTACCGGACCCGACAGCTTATCGTGGGCCGAGGCGCTGTGGCGGCTCGGAGCGGCGACAGTCTTGCCGTTTCTGATCGGGCTGGAGCGCTTCCTGCGGACCAAGCCGATTGACTTCCGGCCCTTTGTCATCATCTCGGTCGCAGCCTGCGCGCTGGCGATCGGGGCAATGGAATTGCTGGAAACAATCGCCGATCCGGGGAGCCGGATCGACCCCAGCCGCATTTTTGAAGGCGTGATCACCGGTATCGGCTTTCTCGGTGCCGGCGCGATATTCCGCGAGGGCAGCTTTGTCCAGGGCGCGGGCTCCGCCGCCTCGATCTGGGCCGCAGGCGCAATCGGACTGGTCTGCGGCTTTGGCGAGATCTGGCTCGGGGTGATCATCACCGCCATCGTGCTGACCGTGTTGATTGCCAGCGCCCCGTTTACCGCGCACTGGGACCCCGCCCAGCAGGAGAATCCGCCCGCCCCCTGAATTACGAACCACCCCAACCACCCCCAAGGCAAGAAGGAGATGACCTATGCCAGCCAAATCAAAAGCCCAGCAGCGCGCCGCCGGAGCGGCGCTGTCCGCCAAGCGCGGCGAGACCAGGGTCAGCGAACTGAAGGGCGCGTCCAAGGACATGTATGACAGCATGACCGAAGACGAGCTGGAGGATTTTGCCAGCACCGACCGCAAGGGCCTGCCCGACAAGGTCGAGGACGACGACTAGCGACCGGCGGGTGCCAAGCGGACACGAAAAAGCCGGGCGAAATCGCTTTCGCCCGGCTTTTTCCTTTATGTCGGTTCGCTGGTCCGCTTACCAGTAGGGGGTCACGGTCCAATATTCATAGACGCTGGTCTGGTAATCGCGGTCATAGGGACGATCCTCGTCCTTTTCGGAAAAGCGCGGGGCATCCATCAGCTGTTCCTTGGTCACGTCGATGCAATAGCCACCGCGTTCGGTGTCATAGTCGAGCTTCGACCAGGGGATGCTGTGCTTTTCATCGCCAATGCCCAGGAAACCGCCAGCGGAAATGATCACATCGGTGACATTGCCGCCTCGCTTGTCGATCAGCAGCTTGTCAACCTTGCCGATCTTTTCCTCATTCGCGCCATAGACGGTGGTCCCGTCGACGCGATCACTGCCGATTACGGCGTGGTTTTTCTCATCTTGTAACAACATCATTCTCTCCTCTCGGTTTCAGGGATAGCCCCATGGCGGCCCGCAGGGAGGGGGATGGGCCAGTGCCATGTGGCTACAGGGAATCAACGGACGGACGGGCAGATCGTTCCGGGGAATTTCCGAAAATTTTGAGGTGGAGAAAAGCGGGCGATTCGGTCAGCCGACGTGGCCGACCCGAACCGCCCTGAAAGTTTTAAGCCGCATCCTTGATTTCGCGAAGTGTCACATCGAAGGAAATATCTTCCCCGGCGAGCGGGTGGTTGCCGTCGGCTTTCACGAATTGCTCTCCTACCGCCACTACATAAAGCGTGACAGCAGAACCGTCTTGCTGTTGTGCCTGAAGGGCCATGCCCGGCTGCGGATCCGCTTCGGCTGGCAGGTTCTCGCGGGGAATATCGATGACCATTTCTTCGCGTCGAGCACCGAAGGCATTTGCGCATTCGATCGCGACCGTCTCCTTGTCACCGACTTTCATGTCAGCAAGCCTTGCTTCAACCTGAGGGAAAATAGCGCCTTCGCCGAGTTTGATTTCCTGGGGGCCGGCTTCTTTGGTATCGCCGACGACCCTGCCATCTCCCGTACGAACGGAATAGTCGATTACGACCGTATCACCTTGCTTTGCATTCTGCATATATATCCTTTCTGTGAGGGGGGAAAACGGTACCTTCAAACCGTCTTGCGGCTGCGCATCGAACTGATGAGCAGTGGTTGAATTGTCGCAACCGAGAGCTCGCTAGTCAAACACAATCTTTGGCGCCCGCCTCCTTGCTCCGACAAGGGAGCTCCAAATCGGGCACGAGGAATGAAGTGGTCTGGAACGAGGCGTGCCACGCATCTGCGTCCGGGATCGGGCCGATTGTCGGCCAACTGCCTATATTTTCGATCTAGCCAGTGCGAATGACCGAAGCTGCGGGGTTGGCAGGCATTGAGATTAGCGACTGCTAGTGTCTGCTGTGCCCTGACAAAGGACATTAGGGAGTGTCTTGTTTCGAGCGGTTTTGAGACATTCGCTTGGAAATATTTTGATCACAAAAGTGGCATTATGCCTATGTTATCTTTTTCGATGCCATCAATTTCGGTCAAGCATAGCCTCCAATTTCAACGTTCAGAAAGTCGATGAATTTTCGGACCTTCAGGGGTAGATAGCGACGACTGGGATACGTTAGCCATGCAGCTGTATCAAACTCCGAAGGCGTACAATCAAACTGTGGGAATAGATTGATCAGTCTTCCATCTTTCAGCTCGGGCGCGCACAACCAATCAGGAAGGATGGCAATACCAATTCCTGAAACAGCAGCAGCGGTCATGGTTAAGCCGTGAGACGTAATGAGTTTGCCAGTAACTGTAACTTCTCCCACACTTCCGTTTTTTTCACGAAAGCGCCATGTGCTGGTTTGTCCTGGCATTCGAAACACAATGCTGTCCAAGCCTCTGATGTCATCGGGGTGCGAAGGGCGTCCATGCTTTTGAACAAAATCTGGGCTTGCGCAAATGCGAAACCTTCGGGGCGTAAGTTGAGCGGAAACAAAATCACCCGTCGGCTTAAGGCCAAACCTGATGGAAAGATCGATTTCTTCTTTAATGATATCGACTTGGTGATCTGCCAACAGAAGTTCAATTATTAGATCAGGATATCGATCCATCAGCTTGGGCAAGAGCGGCGCCAAGATACGGGGACCGAAGGACGTACAAGCTGCAACGCGTAAATTGCCCTGCGGTTCATTGACCAAATCCTGAGCTTCTTGAACAGCAATATCAAAGTTCTCAAGAAGGCCCTGAATGCGTTCAAAATAAAGCGAGCCGGCTTCGGTGGGAGCTAACATACGGGTCGTGCGTTGAAGCAACCGAAACCCCAATTCGGCTTCCAAATTGGTGACTGATCGAGACACTGTAGATGGATCAAGTTCCATCTGACGAGCGACCGCAGCAAAACTTCCAAGTTCTACTGAATTGACGAAAATCCGAAGTGAAATTAAATCCATTCGTGCAATTACCTCATGATTATCGTGATATAATGTGCATTTACTACACCAATAATCATGCATACAGTCAAGTCACGAGCTTCAAAACAAGGAGTAGTCAATGCCACTTCAGTTCTCTTCCCAATTCTTCAAGACGCGCGCAGAGGTTCTCGACGATGTAAAAGCAAACGAGACCTGGCCCACCACGTTTGTCTCAGGACCATCCGATGCGCTGCCGGTGCATTGGCACTTGGATGAAGTGCATGCCTATATCATGGAAGGGGAGACTGACTTTCTGGACGCAGAGAGCGGCCAGCAAACCCCCGTTGTGGCGGGTGACAAAATCATAATCCCAGCGAGGACGCTCCATGCGGAGGGTGCTGTAAAAGATCGTGTTGTCTACATTTTAGCACTTCCACAACCTCTGGTGGGAGATGATTTTCTGGCTATGCATGATCCGGATACGATTTGAAAAGACTCTGTAGCAAAAGCAATCCAGTGACCTATTTTTGAGTATTTGAAGCCATTTTTCCAGTGTCCGCTTATGCGTCTATTCTGTTGAAAAACTCGGTGCGCGGTTTTTCAACAGAATAGACACGAAAGCGGGCTCAAACTTCGAGACACTGCATTTAGAACCATAGGCAAGCAATCGCGTTTGCTACCCTTCAAAAAACAACAACGGTCAAGTTTCACATGATGAGAAAAAACGCTCGTTTTCGGACGCAAACATAGCCCTGATCGAATCTCCGTCTGAAGGTTCTTCGATCAGGCTAACCGGGTCCCATTGATGTCGCTCGGTGGCAAAAAAGTCGCCATCGTAGATGTGAATTCCGCCCGTGAACTGCTGCAGCGGATTGATTACCGAATGTATCGCATTTTCCGGCAGCGCGACAACATCACCTTTGAACAAGCAGCTTGCCTCATATGCCTCAATCCCACCGTCACGGCGCCGCCAGAGGATGTTGTCCTCACGGCCTGTATAAATACCAATCAATGCTTTCATCATGTGATCATGTGGCAACAGGTTCATTTGCGGTGTCCAATGTGCGGCAAATATGGTGAACTTTGATGAATTATGCATAACATCAAGCCCAGCCTTCTTCGGACCGCCTAACGCATCAAGAACTGCGGCATGATTGGACATCGCACTCGCCAGCACCTCTTTCACGGCATCCATGCCATCAGCCTCATGTGCGGTGACACAATCTGCGACAAAGCGATCGCGATCAAACGCTGGACTTTTGGAGCTGGATATTGATTTGGCAGACGTCGCCATTGCAGATACCGCCTTTCCTGAAATCGTGGCAGCGGTTGCCATTCCGCCGACCAGTATAGCTCGGCGAGACAATGATGTGAAGGATCGTTTCTTGGGCATAACATGTCGCATAATCTGTGTTCAATTCTCCAGCTAGTCATAAATCTGGACTACCTATGGCTAGTTTGTAACAGTTCTGACATTATCGAGCAGAGGGAGTCAGACATGACATCACAATTTGGCCAGTTCTGCCCAATCGCGCTTGCATCAGAAGTGCTGGCGCAAAAATGGATGTTGCTGGTTGTCCGCGAACTCAATGCCGGTGCAACCCGATTCAACGAAATCCGTCGCGGAGTGCCGCGTATTTCTGCGACCCTCCTGAAACAGCGGCTGACCCAACTCGAAGACGCAGGAATTGTTGCGCGGCGCTGGGTGCAGCCTGATGGCCCGGACGAATATGTCCTGACCAAGGCCGGAACAGAGCTCAAGCAGGTTCTTTCGGCGGTCGGCACTTGGGGGCAACGTTGGGCGCGTAAAATAGAGAACGACGACCTCGATCCGAGTTGGCTAGTCTGGGCAATGCACCGACGGATTGACACATCCATGATGCCAAATGGCCGCACCGTAATTGCATTTCATTTCACAGATGCACCGCGCAACCACAATCTTTTCTGGTTCGTCTGCAAACACCCCCAAGTCGATATATGTGTGAAGCCGCCGGGTTTCGAAGAGGATGTGAGCGTGGTTACGGACACTCGAACAATGGCGGAGGTATGGCGCGGTATCCGTCCACTGCGACAGTCAATTTCAAATGGCCGTATCCAAGTCAAAGGCCGGTCTGCTCTGCAACGCAAATTCCCCGAATGGCTCATGCTCAGTGTGTTCGTAAGCGCAAAACAACGACCAAATTAATGTCCGCGCTAGGTCGTGGACGAAAAATGAAATCTCGAAGACGCAGTGGCTGCTTTTTGCACCCACTATAGAAATTAGATCGGACCAACGCGTACGTCTGCAAATGGAGCGGAGGCTGGCCGGCCGCTTTAATTTGCCATCTAATCGGGTCGAACGACCGAAAGTGGATCGGTCGCGGAATGGCAGGTTTTATAATGCGATCCTGGCTTAGCGGACATTCCGGCACGTAATAAGGGCCGGCAGAAACGTGCCAATTTCGGCCATTAAAGCATGCCGAGCGGTTCCCTGAAAGCTTCCGGATAGGAATCGGTATTGGGACTCAGAGGCCCGCGTTGGTCATTTCCCAATGAGGAACCGGCTCTCAGAGCTTCATTGGATCGCTGTTATTCCGGAGTTGTTGAACGGGAGAGAGAAACATAACATTTCTCGTGCTTTGCTGTGATCGGTCAGCGGCGCTACCGTCAATTGAGTTGTGCTCCATATCGTGGCTAACATGAGCAGCAATAGGGCAATGACCTGGCCCCGTAATATCTTGGCCGCGAACATGGTGACGAAATTGGCAGTAGTTTCCGGCAAATCCATGTAAATGCCAACCCCATAAGGAGCCTGACGCAGAAAGACAGGGCATAAAGCGCTTCAGTTCGCTTGGCAGAATCGGCTAAGATTGTGGGTGCCGTGAGATCGAGCAATCGATACCGAACCGGGCCGATTTGGTTGAAGCAGACGAATAGCGCCCATATCAACCTACCGATGCTACGGACTTACGCTGCATCCGATGTGATTGTTCTAAGCTGCCACAACCCGGAGATACTCTTGTGAAAGGAGTTGCTCAAAATCGCTTCCGGGCACGGGCTCCGAATAGAAATATCCTTGTCCCTCTTCGCATCCGAGACTGCGAAGAAACTCTACCTGCTCAACCGTTTCGATGCCCTCGGCGATCACCTCCAGCCCCAGATAATGCGCCATGGTAATCATCGGTCGAACGATCGCCGCTTCCGCCGCCTCGCCATCGCCAGAGATCGGAGCAATGAAACTGCGGTCGATCTTGATCCGACTGAGCGGATAACGCGTGAGGCAGCTCAGCGAAGCATAGCCGGTACCAAAATCGTCAAATGCCAATTTCATTCCCCTGGAGCTGAGCCGACGAAGCGCGGCAATTATGGTTTCGTCATGCAGCAGCGCTATATTTTCAGTGATCTCGATCTCCAGCAATTCGCACGGGAGCGAGTGCGCCCTCAGAGCTTCCGTTATATCTCGCTCCAACTGTTCGTCCCGAAATTGCGCCGGGAACAGGTTGACGCCCATACGTATGTCAGGAAGTCCCCTTTCTCGCCAATCAGCGAGAGTCCGACAGGCTTCGTTCAGTATCCAGCGACCACATTCGAGCGCGACCGAGCTGTTTGCCAGCGCGTCGAGAAACGCGGCAGGCTTGATCAGTCCATGCTCGGGGTGGTTCCAACGTAGCAGGGCCTCAGCGCCCACAATCGCGCTATCCGCAAGCCGGACCTGGGGTTGAAAATGCAGGACGAATTCCTGATTCTCGAATGCGCGATGCAATTGCATATCCAGCGAGCGCCGCGCCTGCGCTTGCGCGCGCATCATCGGCGTGAAGGCCGAATAACGCCGTCCGCCAGCCGCCTTGGCATCATACAGAGCGAGGTCTGCGTTCGCGAGAATCATCTCCGGGTCGACTTCATTGGACGCGAACGCAATTCCGGCGCTTGCGCCCATGGTCTGCCGGACACCAGCGATAACGAACTCTTTCTCCAGCGCTCGCAATATGCGCTCAACGGTAGTAGCAAGTGCCAGGGCGTCCCGTCCCAGGTCGAGTAGGACAAACTCGTCCCCACCCAGCCGATAAACCCTGGCTGACGGCCCGGCTTGTGCGAGAATGCGCTTGGCAACCTGCTGCAGGAGACGGTCTCCGGCGATGTGCCCTTCAGTGTCATTAATGTCCTTGAAACCGTCAAGATCAAATATCGCCAACCCGATCTCATGGTCTGCAGTCAATTTTGAACGCATATCGCCATATAGGCTGGAACGATTCAGCAAGCCGGTCAATTGGTCATGATGGGCCTGGTGTTCGAGCAGTTTTGCCGCCGTATGGCGTTCGGTAATGTCTTTCGTTACCTTGGCGAAGCCAATGATTTCACCTTCGGTGTCGTAGATCCCGTTGATGGCGACGGTGGCCCAGAACGTGCTGCCATCCTTGCGAACACGCTCGGCTCGCGTCTCGTAATGTCCTTCACGTTTTGCTATGGCGAGCGCCAACGCGGGAGCACCACTCTGCCTGTCGGCAACAGTATAGAAAGCCGACTCGTTCATACCAATGGCTTCTTCCGCCCTGTAGCCTTTGATCCGTTCTGCACCGGCATTCCAACTGGTGATGTTTCCATCTAGGTCGATCATGTAAATCGCGTATTCCTTGACGCTGTCGACCAGCATCCGGAAGCGCTGCTCCGTCTCTTCCAACTTGCTTTCGGCGCGGTCTTTATCAAGCAGTGCGTCGGGAAGGTGGCGGAACACCAGCAGCACCAGAACGCAGCACGCAGCGAGAACATTCAAAACCTTGGGTATGATCAACAGGCTCGGCTGGCTTAGTGCCAGAGCGAATGTTTCAGGAAAAATGCCATAGTTACCGCCCCAGAGCAGTCCGAAATATATATTTTCAACGATGTTGCGCATCGCATCGACTGCGATCACGATCAGGAGGAGACGGATCACTTTGCTCTGCCTTGCTCGCGGCAAATATTTGACGAAAACAAACAGGACAATAGTTGTCCATGCCGCCACGATCGGCCAATATATCAGAGCTGCAGCTGTATTCATCTCATGAGGATTTTCACATTATTGTAATTGTGTCATCCTTCATGCCTATTCGATATTAGTTTAGATGACATTAAGGCAATGGAAGGCTATTCCATGCCTGCAACAAGGCTTTAGCGGCGTTGGCTGGATTATGGTTCGAACCTTCACGGGACATTCATTGCGATCACAACATCGATGGGGAGACGGGTGAGATCGTTAGATTCGTCGATCCGGAATTCAAGATTCTGCAACAACAGATCGCCACGTGGCTTGGCGGTCGGCTGGTGCAGCATCAGTGCACTAATTTGCCGTCACCGCTGACACCAGCCCGCGCACACTATTCCCCACCAGAAACCCGTCCGCCAGATCCTCGGCCCGCAAGTCCGCCTCGACCGCCTGCCCGCTCTCCAGCAGTTCCGCGCGCAGCACGCCCGGCAGCACGCCGCGCGTCAGCGGCGGTGTCAGCATCTGGCCGTCGCGTTCGACAAATATATTCCAGATCCCGCCTTCGGTGACAAAGCCGTCGGCATCGACAAAGATCGGATGCACACCGTCCGCCAGTCCTTCGACCTTGTAAACACGCCGGTCGCTGGTCTTGTGGTGCAGGCGAAAGTCCTGCGCGTCGGCCTGCATCGGCACCAGCTGGCAGCGGACCGGCTCGGCCAGCGGCTCGGGCAGCGGGCGCAGCTCGATCGCGATCGCGCCGGACCGGCCGAGCATCAGCCGCACCATCGCGGGGGCTTCCTGGTGAAAGGTGATCGCCTGGATCGTGTTGCGCACGGCGTGGCGGTCGAATTCGAACTCCAGCGTGCGGGCGCTGGCCTTCATCCGCTCGAGATGCGCTTCCAGCCGGGCGATGCCGCCGGCGGGATCAAAGGCCATGGTTTCGATCAGGTCGACCCTGTGGCCATCCTGTGCGTTGGCTTCCACTTTCGCAAATCTCCCCTTGGCGAGGCATTCCCGCCACTCGTCGTCCCCGTTCGAGTCCGCCACTATGCCAGAGCCGAGGCCGATGGAAAGCGTTTCTTTGCCGACCCCTGTTCGGGGCGGGATAAAGAAGGTACGGATCGCGACATTGAAAGCGGCGTCTCCGTTCGGGTCGATCCGGCCGATCGATCCGCAATAGATTCCGCGCAGCCCACTGCCATCGGGCGCGCGTTCCAGTTCATCGATAATCTCCATCGCCCGGATTTTCGGGGCGCCGGTGATCGAGCCACAGGGAAATATCCGGCGGATGATGTCGACCGCATCAAGACCGTCCTGCAGCTGCGCGGTCACCGTCGAGGTCATCTGGTGGATCGTCGGATAGCTTTCGACATGAAACAGCTCCGGCACCGCAACGCTGCCCCGCCCGGCGACCCGCGACAGGTCGTTGCGCAGCAGGTCGACGATCATCAGATTTTCGGCGCGCTGCTTCGGATCGCTGTGCAACTGCGCCTGCACCGCGGCGTCCGCTGCCGGATCAGCCACCCGCGCGGCGGTGCCCTTCATCGGTCTGGCGGTGATCCGCCGGTCTTTCAGCGCGAAGAACAGTTCCGGCGAGAAGGACAGCATCCAGTTTTCGCCATCGAACACCACCCCGCCATAGCCGGCCTGCGCCCGGCCCCGGATCGCGGCAAAAAGCGCCAGCGGATGACCGGAAAAGTCCATTTCTGCACGAAACGTGAGGTTTGCCTGATAGATATCGCCGGAAAGGATATAATTTTGTACCTTCTGGAAGGCATGGTCATAGGCTTCGCGGGATATGGTTGGTCGCAAGCCGCCAAGCCAGGCACCGTCTCCGGAGGGCAGCCGGTCGGCCAGTTGCTCCGGCGACAAACTCTCGTAATCGCGGAACAGTCCGAACCACAGCAGCGGCGCCGGCTGCCGCTCGGGCAGTCGGTCCGCGAGCCGCGCTTCCAGCGCCAGTCCCGCTTCGTAGGACAGATAGCCCGCCGCATGCAGCCCCTCGGCCCGCGCCGCGGCAACCTGCTCCAAACATGCTTCCAATTCTTCCACTCTGTCCGCCCGGATCACCGCGACCGGATCCCGGTAAAGCCGCGCCGGAGCTGCGCCGCTGGCTCGCGCATCATCGAGCAATATAAAGGGACGGTCTGCAGAAAACATGGTCCCCTCTAATTGCTTTTGCCACGCTTCGTCCATAAACATCGCAAAACGGAACAGTGGGACGAATTTATGACAAGCAGATGGTTGCCCGGCTTACTGGTGCTCGCCGCGATGGCCGCGATGCCCGGACCGGCGCTGGCAGAGGATGTTGCCCCCAAGCCCGCGGCGCTGGTCGCCGACCAGATTCCCGCAGTGCCGCTGGCCATGGTCGAACGCACCCGGCCCTATATGGAATATCGTACCGCCAGCTTCGTCGACTGGGACCCGGAAACCAGGGCCATGCTGGTATCGACCCGCTTTGCCGATACCAGCCAGTTGCACCGTGTCGCTGCGCCGATGGGACAGCGCGAACAGCTGACCTTTGCCAGCGAACCGGTCTATTCGGCCCAATATGCGCCCGACGGATCGGCGCTGCTGTTCCAGAAAGACAGCGGTGGCAATGAGGTCAACCAGATCTATGCGCTGGAAGCCGGTCGTCCCAAACTGCTGACCGACGGCACCAGTCGTAACAGCCTCGGCCCCTGGTCGAGCAGCGGCAAGCTGCTCGCCTTTGGATCGAACAAGCGCACCGGACTTTACAATGACATCTACCTGATGGATCCGGCCCGGCCGGAAAAGGCCCGGATATTGATGACGTCCACCGGCGGCGGTTGGTTTCCGATCGACTTTTCGCCGGATGACAAGCAGCTGCTGGTGTTCAACTATATCTCGGTCAGCGACAATCAGCTCTATCTGATCGACCTCGCGGCGGGCGCGGCGCGCAAACTGACCGACAGCAGCAAGCCGGTCGGTTATGACGGGCTGAAATTCGCGCCCGACGGCCGGCTCTGGGCGGCTTCCGATTTTGAAAGCGATGTCAAACGCCTGGGCGTGGTCAATCTGGAAACCGCGTTGTTCGAACCGGTGGTCGACGAGAAGATCTGGGATATTACCGATTTCGATATCAGTCAGGACGGTCGCTGGATTGCCTTTGAGGTCAATCAGGCCGGTCGTTCGCTGCTCAAATTCTATGACACGCAAAGCGGCAAGGTCCGCGCCGTCGACAGCTTGCCAGCCGGTGTGATCAGCGGCGTCAAATTTGCGCCCTGGGGCGAATTGGGTATCACCCTCAACAGCAATCAAACCGGCACCGACGCGTATAGCGTCAATCCGGAAACGCTGGCGGTCACACGCTGGACCCGTAGCGAGGCCGGCGGTCTCGACACTGCCGCCAATGTCGCGCCGGAACTGGTCGAGATCGAAAGCTTCGACGGCGAGAAAATGTCCGGCTATCTCTACCGGCCCGATCCCGTCAGACACAAGGGCAAACGGCCGCTGATCATCAACATCCACGGCGGTCCGGAAGGCCAGGCCAAGCCGCATTTTCTGGGTCGCGGCAATTATCTTGTCAACGAGCTTGGCATCGCTCTGTTCTACCCCAATGTCCGCGGATCGACCGGCTTCGGCAAAAGATTTGTGGCGCTCGACAATGGCCCCTGGCTGCGCGAGAACAGCGTGCTCGATATCGGTGCCTTTCTGGACCATCTTCGAAAGGACCGGCGGGTTGACCGCAAGCGCATCGCCGTCACCGGAGGCAGCTATGGCGGCTACATGACGCTGGCATCAATGTTGCGCTATGGCGACAAGCTCGAGGCAGGGCTGGAAGTGGTCGGCATTTCCAGTTTCGTGACGTTCCTCGAGAACACCCAGGCGTATCGCCGCGATCTCAGGCGGGCGGAATATGGCGACGAACGTGTTCCCGAACAGCGCGCAAAACTGGAAGAAATCAGTCCGCTGATCCGGGCCAGCGAGATAGATATCCCGCTGATGGTCGTCACCGGCGAAAATGACCCGCGCGTGCCGGAGAGCGAAGCCGAACAGATCGTCTCCGCCGTGCGCGCCAACGGCCGACCTGCCTGGCATCTGCTGGCGGAAAACGAAGGTCACGGCTTTCGCAAGAAGGCCAATGGCGATTATCAGTTCTGGGCGAGCCTGTTGTTCTGGCAGAAATATCTGCTGGACGAGGCGAACCCGGAATGAGTTCCACGGCAAGGCGATGAACCAGCCCCTCGCCCTTGCCGAGGCAGACCCGCAGTGAAGCGGTCGATAACCCGGATTGTTCTGCTCTATGCGCTGCTGCTCGCGTTGGCCGCCTTCGCTCTGGAGTGGCTGCAGTATACATATTACACCAAGGCCTATTCGTTCGAAATCTATGTCGTGCTGATCGCGCTGGGCTTTGCGGCACTCGGCATCTGGGTCGGCCATCGGCTGACTGCACAGAAAGCGCGGGGGCCGTTTGACCGCAATATCGCCGCGCTTGAATCGCTTGGTATATCGGGACGGGAGCTGGAAGTGCTGGAAGCCCTGGCCGCGGGTCAGTCGAACAAGCAAATCGCACGTACGCTCGATATTTCGCCCAATACGGTCAAGACCCATATGGCGCGTCTCTATGCCAAACTGGAGGTCAACGGCCGGGTGCGGGCGATTCACGAAGCGCGGAACCTGCATCTGATTCCCTGAGAAATTCGGGTGATTCGGGCCCGATCACCCGTTCGGGTGATTTTCAACGGACGACAATGATGGCATAAGTGCCCTCTCGAGAGGGAGGAAAGAACATGCAGAGAATTGCCCTGACCTACGGAATATTGTCCGGAACCATCACGATTGTGACATTGATTCTCGGACTGGTGGTGAGCGATGGCGGCAGATTCCTGTCATCGGAAGCCTTCGGCTATCTGACGATGCTGGTGGCACTGTCGATGATCTTTGTCGGCATCAAGCGCTATCGCGACCAGGAGCTGGGCGGCGTAATCCGCTTTCTCCCGGCCCTTGCCATGGGGCTCGCCATCGCGGTCATTGCCGGAATCATCTATATGATGGTGTGGGAACTCTATTCGATGAGCACCGGCTATGCCTTTATCGACAGCTATGTAAACGGCGCGATCGAGGCGAAACGGGCCTCCGGTCTGACCGGCGACCGGCTGGCGCAAGAAATCACAGCGCTGGAAGCAATGCGGTCCAATTATGGCAAATTCTATTTCCGCATGCCGATGACCTTTCTGGAGATATTTCCAGTGGGACTGATCATCGCGATCCTGTCGGCGGCACTGCTGCAAAATCCGAAAATCCTGCCTGCGCGTCAATAGGCACATACAAGGAGAATGAAGATGAAACTGGGAGCCTTTTCAATCAGCCTGTCGGTCAGGAACCTGGGCCTTTCCCGGGCATTTTACGAAAAGCTTGGCTTCTCCAAGGTCCACGGGGAAGAAGAACAGAATTGGCTGATCCTCAAGAATGGCGATACGGTTATCGGCCTTTTCCAGGGCATGTTTCCGAAAAATACGCTGACCTTCAATCCTGGCTGGGATCAAGAAGCACAAGATCTCGATGACTTCGACGATGTCCGGGAAATCCAGAAATCATTGCTGGCCGCGGGCGTGACGCTTGAGACGAAAGCCGAAGGGGAAGCTGGGCCGGCCAATATCATGCTCATCGATCCCGATGGCAATCCGATCCTGATCGACCAGCATCGATAATCAGCTAGTTGCGCAAATTGGGATGGTTGCCGATGCTCGCGCGGATCGCGTCCAGCGCCGGCTTGCGCATCGCCGATTTCTGATAGGCATAGGCATGGCCCGGCAATTTCGCCAGCTGACCGGCCAGCGCAGTCGCCTGAGCGACCACCTGCTCCGGCTCGACCAGCATATCGAGATAGCCGGCCTCGACCGCGCCTTTCGGTTCATAGATAAACGCCTGGATCATCGCCCGGGTCTGGTGCAGCGGGCTGAGCCGGTCGCGCGCCAGCTCGACGGCGAACACCGGCAGCGTCATGCCGGTGATCGATTCATTCGCGCCCAGCTTGAAATCCCCGGCCGCTCCGATCCGCGTGTCGCAGGCCATCAGCAGGAACACGCCCATGGCAATGGCATGGCCGGTACAGGCGGCGACCACAGGAACCGGACCGCCGTAGAGACGGAGCACCAGTTCCGAAGCCCGGTCCAGTAGCCGGACGGAATCCTCGCGGGTAAAGCTGCCCATCATGCCAAGGTCGAAACCGCCGGAGAAGCGCCCTTCTCGGCCGGCCAGCACGATCGCCTTGGCATCCGCCTCAGCCTTGTCCAGCGCCGCATTGAGCTCTTCCATCAGCGCGAAATTGACGGCATTGGCCTTGCCATCGTCCAACGTGATCAGGGCCACATCATTCTGGATATCCACGGAAATGCTCATTGTCTGTTTTCCTCATGGTGAGTTTAATCGTTCAGTTAAACCTATGCGCAAAATCCGGCAGGTCAATGGCAAAATCGGCGACCCAAGGCGCGCCGCGACGGACAGGATGCGTGCAGGCGAAGATGCCGTAACGGCGGACGGCTCAGACCAGCTGGCCTAATATTTTTGACAAGCGGTCGACATCTTCCGGCTCATGATAGAGCGCGAAGCCGATCCGCAAGACATCCCCGCGGACATCGGTCATGACATGCTGGTCGCCCAGCGCTGCGTGGACAGCCGCTGCCCGGTCGCCCTGAAAAGCAAGAAATCGTGCATGGGGGCCACCGTCCAGCGGGTTGAGCAGGTCGAAACCCGCCATCGGACCGTGTTGCAGAAATTGGTCCTGCAGGCTGGCAACATGGTCGGAAATGGCGCCCGTGGCCAACCCTTCGCGACGGAGCAAATCCTGTACGGCATTGAAACGGTACAATCCCGAGGGATCGAAGGTGCTGCCCAGAAAACGCCGGCCATCCGGCGCATAGCCAACATCGCCGGGCGGCAGGGCGAGATCGTCAAACGCGGCATACCAGCCTGTGACCACCGGCCGCCCGGCATAGCCGGGTGGCGCGTGCAGGAAGCAGGCACCCTCTCCTGCCATCGCATATTTGTAACCGCCGGAAAGGTAGAATATCCGGTCGGCAATAGACGACAGGTCGGTTTCAACCGCCATGAAGCCATGATAGCCATCGATCACCACCCATGGCCCATCCGGTCGCGCCAGATCCGCCAGCCCTTCGAGATCAGCGAGGATGGTGCCGGAATTGAACAGCACATGGCTGGCGAAGATCAGGTCAAAGGATCCTGTTCGGGCGGTTTCGAGCAATGTTTCGGGCGGGGCCGTTTCCAGCCGCACTTCGCCTGCCTCCACCCAGCGTGTCATTTGCCGGCGAAAGCTGTGAAACTCGCCATCGGTCGCCAGCACCCGCAGCGGCCGCACCGGATGCGCCGATACCAGCCGCACCAGAAAATCATGCGTATTGGGTGCGAAGCAGAGAGTTTCGGGATCGGGCAGATTGAGCTCGTCGGCGACATGCTGCTGTGCCGCAGACCAGGCCGGTCCCATGATCTTTTCCCATTTGTGATCGGCCAGCGCCGCCGCGTCCTGCCAGGCAGCAAGATGGCCGGCATGGCTGGCATCGGGCCAGAGATGATGGCTGTGCGCGGCGAAATGCAGACGCTCGGGATTCGCGGCAAGAGATTGGGAAAACAGATGTTTCCAGCTCATAGCTGGGTTCGCAGCGACCAGAGTTCGGGGAAGGCGCGCTTGGCCACGGTGGTTTGCAGATAGGAAACGCCCGCGGTTCCGCCGGTGCCCATTTTCCCGCCGATGATTCGCTCGACGGTGAGGACGTGTTTGTGCCGCCAGGTCGCCATGGCATCATCCAGATCGACGAGTTTTTCAGCCAGTTGATAGAGTTCCCAATATTTTTCAGGGTTGCGATATACGTCCAGAAAGGCCGCCTCGACCTGCTCGGATGGCTCATGGGGCCTGGCAAAATCCCGGTCCAGCAAGTCCGGATCAATGTCAAACCCGGCCCGGGCCAGCGCCGCTATGGCTTCGTCCCAGATGCTTGGCTGTTCGAGCGCCGCCTGCATCGCTGCCTGCGCCGCTGGCCGGTCCTCCTGATATTTCAGGAAAGCCTTGTCCTTGAGACCGAGCATATATTCGACCGTGCGAAACTGGTCGGACTGAAAGCCCGAACTGGGGCCCAGCACATGGCGAAAGCGCGTATAATCGCTTGGTGTCATGGTCGAGAGGACATCCCAGCTCAGCGTCATCACCGCCTGAATACGGCTGATCCGGGCCAGCGCCTTGTAAGCGGGTACCAGCGCGTCCCCGCGAATCTGCTGCTTGGCAAAGCGCATCTCGCGGATGATCTGCTTGAGCCACAATTCCTTGGTCTGGTGGATGATGATGAACAGCATCTCGTCATCGAGATCGGAGCGGGGATGCTGGGCGTCGAGCAGCGTGTCGAGCGCGAGATAGCGCGCATATGTCATGGGTACAGGTTCGGTCATGCGCGATTGTAACGCCGCGATGCGATCATGGGAAGTACCAGCCTACCAGCGCTTCGCTTTCGCGTCTGGATATGCGGATGCCTTCTTCGGCAGTGGTCAGACCTTCGCGGACGAGGGCGCGGGCGGCCGAACCGAGATTGGGCTGGCGCAGAAATGCGTGTGAGGCAATCCGGGCCTCGTCGCCGCCGTCATTGATCAGCTTTCGCAAGCTGTCGT
>TARA_R100001244_G_scaffold15416_2_pt1 | contig 31771 bp, 32 predicted proteins | sample TARA_R100001244 | Tara Oceans TARA_R100001244 (sample SAMEA2621564) | marine metagenome | biome: marine biome (ENVO:00000447); feature: mesopelagic zone (ENVO:00000213); material: "saline water (ENVO:00002010), including plankton (ENVO:xxxxxxxx)" | depth 790 m
TTCGTTCACCGTTGTCTGAAAGTGTCGTGGCCGCCCGCCTCGGCAGGAGCGTTTAGTTCATGTCCCTGATCATCACCGACGACTGCATCAACTGCGACGTCTGCGAACCCGAGTGCCCGAATGCCGCGATCTCCCAAGGCGAGGAGATCTACGTGATCGACCCCAACCTGTGCACCGAATGCGTCGGCCACTACGACGAGCCGCAGTGCCAGCAAGTCTGCCCGGTGGACTGCATCCCGCTCGACGAAAGCCATGTCGAAAGCAAGGACGAATTGATGCAGAAGTACCTGATCATCACCGGTAAAGCATAACGATGCGCCGCCCCAACCGCGGCTTCCTCGACTGGCGCACCCTAGCGGGAGCGTTACTCCTACTGCTCGCGCTCAGCCTGCACGCCGCCGAGCAACCCGGACGCGCCGCCATTGCCAGCGCCCATCCCGCCGCCACCGTGGCCGGCCAGGAAACCCTGGCCCTGGGCGGCAACGCCTTCGACGCCGCCGTGGCCATCAGCGCCGCCCTGGCGGTGGTCGAACCCTACGGTTCGGGCCTCGGCGGCGGCGGTTTCTTCCTGTTGCGCGAAGCCGGCGAACAGCCCAGCTACCGTTTTCTCGACGCCCGCGAACGCGCACCGCTGGCCGCGCATGCCGATCTCTACCGACGCGATGGCGAGGTACAAAAACACCTGTCGCTGAACGGCCCACTGGCCGCGGCGATTCCCGGCCTGCCCGCGGCGCTGGTCGAGCTGGCACAACGCTTCGGTCGCCTGCCGCTGCGCGACTCCCTGGCCCCGGCCATTCGCCTGGCCCGCGACGGCGTCGGCATCGACCGGGTCTACCGCGAGCGCGCCCGCTGGCGCCTGGATGCCCTGCGCGACGACGCGGAAAGCGCGCGGCTGTTTCTCGACAAGGGCGAGATTCCCGAAGAATTCGGCCTGCTGCGTCAACCGGAGCTGGCCCAGACCCTGGAGCACCTGGCGCGCGATGGGCATGCCGGCTTCTACGGCGGCGTCACCGCCGAGCAACTGGTGCGCGGAGTACAGGCCGCCGGCGGTATTTGGACGTTACGCGACCTGCGCGACTACCGCGTGGTAGAACGCCAACCGCTGCGTGTGAAGCTCGCCGAAGGCCGCGAACTGATCAGCGCGCCACCGCCCTCGGCAGGCGGGCTGGCCCTGGGGCAGAGCCTGCTGATATTGCAACAGCTGCCCTGGCGCCAGGCCGAGCCGGTGCAACGCACGCACTACGTGGTGGAAACCCTGCGCCGCGCCTACCGCGACCGCGGCCTGCTGGGCGACCCGGATTTCGTCGCCAACCCAACCGGCAAGTTGCTCGCGCCCGATTATGTGCAACAACTGGCCGACAGCATCGACGCGCACCGCGCCACACCCAGCGACAGCCTGCCGCCTACCGGTAGCTGGCAGGAAGGCGACCACACCACACACTTCTCCGTGCTCGATGCCGACGGCAACGCGGTGGCCGCTACCCTGTCGATCAACCTGCCGTTCGGCGCAGCCTTTACCGTGCCCGGCACCGGCGTGTTGCTCAACGACGAGATGGACGACTTCGCCGCCGATGTGCAGGGCGCCAACGCCTATGGCCTGAGCGGCAGCCACGCCAACGCCATCGCCGCCGGCAAACGCCCGCTGTCGAGCATGAGCCCGACCTTCATCGACAGCCCCAGCGAGTTCGCCAGCTTCGGCACCCCCGGCGGCAGCCGCATCCCGAGCATGGTGCTGCTGGCGATACTCGACTACCTCGACGGTCAACCGATCACCCATTGGCCGACGGTGGCGCGCTACCACCACCAGTTCATGCCCGACCTGATCGAGCACGAACCGAACACCTTCAGCCCAGCGCAGATCGCCGACCTGCAAAGCCGTGGCCACCAGCTCAAAGCCCTTGAGCGCAGTTACGGCAATCAGCAGGTGCTGTTCTGGGACAAACAGAAACAGCACGTCGACGCCGCCAGCGACCCGCGTGGCATCGGCACCAGCGTGAGTGCTCCTTAGCCAATAATGGCCAATAGCCATCCAGCATGTTAGCCTGCGCGCCCGCGCCGCCATTGGCCTGTACGGCTAGTGGGTTAATTCACGTTCGAATGGCCAGGGTACTGAGACAAGGCGCTGCGAAGAGTCATAGTGGGTTATGACGAAGAGCAGCGACGCAGTATCGGAGCCGCGGACAGCGTAATTGACTGCTTCAACTAGCCACACAGGCCACTGGGCGCGGCAGGAAACTATGGATAGCCGTTAAGGAACGCTGATGTCTTACTTGCGTATGTTGTTTGCTGTAACCCTGATCGCCCTCACCACAGGTTGCGCCACCGGCCTGAACTCCTACCAGAAAGCCGAATTCGATCATTTCGAAGCCAAAGGCATGGTCATTGAAGAGAAAAAGCCAGGCTTGGGCGCTGCGCTCGGTCTGTTGCCGGGCGGCGGTTCGTTCTACGGCCGCTCCTATGGCTTTGGTGTAGTCAACCTGCTGTTCTGGCCACTCTCTATTCTCTGGGACCCGGTCAGCGGCTACGACGCCTCGACAGCGATCAACTACCACGCCACCAAGGCCCACATCAGCCGCTTGCAATCGCAAGAGCTGGACAAGCTGGACAGCGAACTCGCCAGCGGCCAGATCGACCTGACCCAATACACCCTGCAAAAGCGCAAGGTTGACGAGAAATACAAGTACAACTGAGCCAAACGCCCACAAAAAAGCCGGCTTCGTAGCCGGCTTTTTAGTTTCTGCTGAACGATCAGTTCTGCTTGTAGCCGCTGCTGGTGCAGCCCAGGCAGCGCACGAAGGCTTCTTTGCCTGGCTCGACGACCAGCGCCTGCCCCGCTTCGCCGACGTTACCGCCCAAGGCGGTGAACGGTAGGCTGACGACAAAGGCAACCACGCCGATGGCGGTGGCGCCGATCAGCAACGGCCGGGCAACCAGCAGGTCGCCGATCATGGCGTAGCCTTTGGGTGCATTGGCGGTGTACATCGGGTCGCCGCTGGCATTCTGCTGCACCACTTCCGCCTGTGCCGGCAGCGCCAGCAGGCCAGTGGTCAGCGCCAGGACAACAGCGGTTGAGCGAAACAGTTTCATGGGGCGATCCTTCAGCTATTAGGAAGCGGTGCGAGTAACTATAACAGCGGTCTGGCAATTGTCAGCGTGACGGCCGTCAATCGCCATAAAAGGCGTATGCAGGCTTTTTCGGGATAAATGGCCGGTAGAACGCGAGAATTTCCTTGAGATCGGCACGCTCATCGCCTGTTGGCCAGAAGGTCGGGCCGATCAACACCCGTTTGTTCTGGTAATCCAGCGCGCCCAACACAATCGGCACCTTGGCACCCTGGGCGATGTGGTAGAAGCCCATCTTCCAGCGCTCGACCTTCTTGCGAGTGCCCTCCGGCGAGAGGATCAGCACGAACTGCGGGTGCTCGCGAAACGCCTGCACGGCTTGCTCCACCGTGTTGCCCTGGCGCTCGCGGCGAATCGGGATGCCGCCCCACAGACGCATCAGGCCGCCGAAGGGCGGGCGGAAGATCGTGTGTTTGCCGAACCAGCGGGCGTTCAGGCGCAGCACGAACTTCACCGCGATAAAGATCACGAAGTCCCAGTTGGAGGTGTGGTGCGCGCCGATAACGATGAATTTGTCGAGCTTCGGCAGCTGGCCGTCGATACGCCAGCCCATCAGTTTCAGCGCCACGCGGCCAACCCACTCGGCCAGCGGATTGCGGGGCAGATAGTTACCGGACATCAATACCTCGACCGTTCTTATTGTTGTCTTATCCGTTCAGACGCGCGTGCCGGGAGGCCCGCGCAACGTGCTTAGCGTTGGCAGCGCGGGCAATACACGCTGGCGCGCTGACCGAGTTTGACGTCGCGCAAGGTGCTGCCACAGACCTTGCAGAACTCGCCGCCGCGCCCGTAGACGAACAGCTCCTGCTGGAAATACCCCGGCAGGCCATCGCCACCGACGAAATCGCGCAGGGTGGTGCCGCCGCGTTCGATGGCATGAGCGAGGATGCGTTTGATCTCGTCCGCCAGCTTCACATAGCGCGCCCGCGATACCGAGCCGGCTTCGCGCCGCGGATCGATGCCGGCGGCGAACAATGCTTCGCTCGCATAGATATTGCCGACCCCGACCACCACGGCGTTATCCATGATGAACGGCTTGACCGCCATCGCCCGGCCGCGTGACAGCTGATACAGGCGCTCACCGCCGAACAAGTCGGTCAACGGTTCCGGGCCGAGCTTGCTGAGCAGCACGTGCTGCAAGGGATCGCTGCTCCAGAGCAGCGCGCCGAAACGCCGCGGGTCGGTGTAGCGCAGCGCCAGGCCGGACTCCAGTTCGATGTCCACATGCTCGTGCTTGGCCGCTGGCAGGCCGCACTCGACCAGGCGCAGGCTGCCGGACATGCCCAGGTGGCTGATCAGACTGCCGGTCTCGGCCTTGATCAGCAGGTACTTGGCGCGCCGCTCGACGCACTCGATGCGCTGGCCGGACAGACGCACGTCGAGGTCTTCCGGGATCGGCCAGCGCAAGCGCCGCTCGCGCACGATCACCCGGCTGACCCGTTGGCCTTCCAGATAGGGGGCGATACCGCGGCGGGTGGTTTCGACTTCGGGCAGTTCGGGCATGGACGGACAATCGGCTGAAAACGGCGGGCAGCCACAGTAGCAGGATTGCCCCGGAGCGACGAGCCACCCGCTGGCAACAGGCCCTATCCAGCGCACAACGGTTGCTGCACTTGCCGGCCGAGCACGGCCTTGCGCGAAGAACCGCTGGCGAGGCGAGGCGCCGTTTAGCGGGTTGCCTAGGCTATAATCCCGCTCTTTTTCCGGAGAGCCCCCATGTCCCTGCCCAGCCTGCGCCTGAAAGCCAACGCCGATCGACGCCTGCGCGCCGGCCATCTGTGGGTCTACAGCAACGAAATCGACGTCGCCGCCACTCCGCTCAGCGGTTTCCAGGCCGGCGACCAGGCCATCCTCGAGGCGACCGGCGGCAAGCCGCTGGGCATCGTCGCGATGAGCCCGAACAATCTGATCTGCGCCCGCCTGCTGTCGCGTGACGTCAAGCACGTGCTGGACAAATCGCTGCTGGTACACCGCCTCAACGTCGCCCTGAGCCTGCGCGAGCGGCTGTTCGACAAGCCCTGCTACCGCCTGGTGTACGGCGATTCCGACCTGCTGCCGGGGCTGGTGGTCGACCGCTTCTTCGACATCCTGGTGGTGCAGCTGGCCTCCGCCACCATGGAACGGCACAAGGACGACGTGCTGGCCGCACTGATCCAGGTGTGCAAGCCCAGCGGCATCCTGCTCAAGAACGACTCCGCCGCCCGCGACGCCGAAGGCTTGGCGCGCTATGTGGAGACCCCGTTCGGCGTGGTTCCGGAGTGGGTGGCGCTGGAAGAGAACGGCGTCAAGTTCGAAGCCCCGGTGATTGAGGGGCAGAAGACCGGCTGGTTCTACGACCACCGCATGAACCGCGCGCGCCTCGCGCCTTACGTCAAAGGCAAGCGCGTACTCGACCTGTTCAGCTATATCGGCGGCTGGGGCGTACAGGCGGCGGCCTTCGGTGCCAGCGACGTGATGTGCGTCGATGCCTCGGGCTTCGCCCTCGACGGCGTGGAGCGCAACGCCGCACTGAACGGCCTGACTGATCAGGTCGCCTGCGTCGAGGGCGACGTGTTCGAAGCGCTCAAGCAGCTGAAAGCCTCGGAAGAGCGCTTCGACGTGATCGTCGCCGACCCGCCCGCCTTTATCAAACGCAAGAAAGACCTGAAGAACGGCGAAGGCGCTTATCGCCGCCTCAACGAACAGGCCATGCGCCTGCTCAACAAGGACGGCATCCTGATCAGCGCCAGCTGCTCCATGCACCTGCCGGAAGACGACCTACAGAACATCCTGCTGACCAGCGCGCGCCATCTGGATCGCAATATCCAGCTGCTCGAACGCGGCGCCCAGGGCCCGGATCATCCGGTGCACCCGGCCATCGCCGAGACCCGCTATATCAAGAGCCTGACCGTGCGCTTACTGCCCAACAGCTGATGCCGCGCCCGGCCGCCTGTCTGTTGCGACAGCCAGGCGGCCGGCACGCTTTCCACCGCGAAGGCGCGAGGGGTAGAATCCAGGCATTCCTCGCCCATCATCCCCAGGCGAGCAAGTGAGCACAGGCCCGGCATGCGGCGATCCCGCAACGCTTCTCGGCCATGACCGAACACCCGGCGACTGCCGTTTGCCTCCGGTCGAAACAACGCTCACGACACGCCCATAACCTGATACCGATTTAGCCGCAGGAATCACCATGCCTGACTATCGCTCGAAAACCTCCACCCACGGTCGCAATATGGCCGGTGCCCGCGCGTTGTGGCGCGCCACCGGGATGAAGGACGAAGATTTCAAGAAGCCGATCATTGCCGTCGCCAACTCCTTCACCCAGTTCGTGCCTGGCCACGTGCACCTGAAGGACATGGGCCAGCTGGTTGCCCGCGAAATCGAAAAAGCCGGCGGCGTGGCCAAGGAATTCAACACCATCGCGGTCGACGACGGCATCGCCATGGGCCACGACGGCATGCTCTATTCACTGCCGAGCCGCGAGATCATCGCCGACTCCGTCGAATATATGGTCAACGCCCACTGCGCCGACGCCATCGTCTGCATCAGCAACTGCGACAAGATCACCCCCGGCATGCTGATGGCCGCACTGCGCCTGAACATCCCGGCGATCTTTGTTTCCGGCGGGCCGATGGAAGCCGGTAAAACCAAGCTGGCCAGCCACGGCCTGGACCTGGTCGACGCCATGGTGATCGCCGCCGACGACACGGCCAGTGACGAGAAGGTCGCCGAATACGAGCGCAGCGCCTGCCCGACCTGCGGCAGCTGCTCTGGCATGTTCACCGCCAACTCGATGAACTGCCTGATGGAAGCCTTAGGACTGGCCCTGCCGGGCAACGGTTCGACCCTGGCCACCCACAGCGACCGCGAGCAGCTGTTCCTGCAGGCCGGGCGCACCGCGGTGGAGCTGTGCAAACGCTACTACGGCGAGAACGACGAGTCGGTGTTGCCGCGCAATATCGCCAACTTCAAGGCGTTCGAGAACGCCATGAGTCTGGACATCGCCATGGGTGGCTCGACCAACACCATCCTCCACCTGCTGGCCGCAGCGCAGGAAGCCGAGATCGATTTCGACCTGCGCGACATCGACCGCCTGTCACGCAAGGTGCCGCAGCTGTGCAAAGTCGCGCCGAACATCCAGAAGTACCATATGGAAGACGTGCACCGCGCCGGTGGCATCTTCTCCATCCTCGGTTCGCTGGCCCGTGGCGGCCTGCTGCACACCGACCTGCCGACCGTGCACAGCAAGAGCATGGCCGAGGCCATCGCCCAGTGGGACATCACCCAGACCGACGATGAAGCCGTGCACACCTTCTTCCGTGCAGGCCCGGCCGGTATCCCGACGCAGACCGCGTTCAGCCAGAGCACCCGCTGGGACACGGTGGATGACGACCGTGAAAACGGCTGTATTCGCAGCGTCGAGCATGCCTACTCGCAAGAAGGCGGCCTCGCGGTGCTCTACGGCAACATCGCCCTCGACGGCTGCGTGGTGAAAACCGCCGGCGTGGATGAATCCATCCATGTGTTCGAAGGCCGCGCGAAGATCTTCGAAAGCCAGGACAGCGCCGTGCGCGGCATCCTCGCCGACGAAGTGCAGGCTGGCGACATCGTGATCATTCGTTACGAAGGCCCGAAAGGTGGCCCAGGCATGCAGGAGATGCTGTATCCGACTTCGTACCTGAAATCCAAAGGCCTGGGCAAAGCCTGCGCCCTGCTCACCGACGGCCGCTTCTCCGGCGGCACCTCGGGCCTGTCGATCGGCCACGCCTCGCCGGAAGCCGCCGCTGGCGGCGCCATCGGCCTGGTACGCGAAGGCGACAAGATACTCATCGACATCCACGAACGCTCGATCAACCTGCTGCTCAGCGACGAGGAAATTGCTCACCGCCGCCACGAGCAGGACAAGAAAGGCTGGAAGCCGGTGGAACAGCGTCCACGCAAAGTCACCACGGCACTGAAGGCCTACGCCCTGCTCGCCACCAGCGCCGACAAGGGCGCGGTGCGCGACAAGGCGCTGCTCGACAAGCTGGTGTCGTAAGCCATTACGCCCCTCCAGAAGCCCGGCCCTGTGCCGGGCTTTTGCTTTCCGGGCATGACGCCGCAGCGGGAGATCGCGAATGCAGCACAGCCTGAAAATCGCCCTGATCGCCGACACCCATGGCCTGCTGCGCCCCGCGGCGTTGGCCGCATTGGCCGGCTGCACGGCGATCATCCACGCCGGCGATATCGGCACGCCGCAGATTCTCGACGCCTTGCGTCAACAGGCGCCGCTGCACGCGGTGCGCGGCAATAACGACCACGGCGACTGGGCCGAGCAGCTGCCGCACAGCCTGGAACTGGAGTTTGCAGGGACGCGTCTATTCGTCGTGCACGAACCGGCGCATGTGCCGACGGACCTCGCCGAGCGCGGCTTTCAGGTGGCGATCTGTGGCCATTCGCACAAACCGCTGATCGAGACACGCAACGGTCTGCTGCTGATCAACCCCGGCAGCGCCGGGCCGCGGCGTTTCACGCTGCCGCTCAGTGTCGCGCTGTTACACCTGGGTGGCGAAACGCCACGCGCCGAGTTGATCGCGCTGTAGGAGCGGGGCCGGCGCGCCCCACCGCAGGCATGCCCCCGCTTTTAGATACGCTCCCACACCTCGAAGGCATAGGCCGGCACAGGCTCGGCCGCCAGGTGCTCGATGCTCGACGCCAGGCGCCAGTCGGCGGCGTTGACCTCGGGAAACCAGGCATCGCCCTCGGGGCTCAGTTCGACACGGGTCAGGTACAGCCGGTCGGCCTGGGCCAGGCCTTGCTCGTAGAGCTGCGCGCCGCCGATCAGCATCAGCTCCTCGGCATCTTCCGCGCGGGCCCAGGCATTGGCACGTTCAAGTGCGGCGTCGAGGCTGGCGAAGACTTCCGCGCCGTCGAGCTGCAAACCCGGCTGGCGACTGACCACCAGATTGAGCCGACCCGGCAACGGCCGACCGAGCGAGTCCCAGGTCTTGCGGCCCATGATGATCGGCTTGCCCAGGGTCAGCGCCTTGAAGTGTTTGAGATCCGCCGGCAGATGCCAGGGCAGTTGGTTGTCGCGGCCGATCACGCGGTTCTGCGCGAGGGCGGCGATCAGGCAGAGAGGCAGAGTATTTTTCATGGCGGCGAGCATAGCAGAGGGTCGGCGGCGGTCGCAGCCCACCTTTGGCCTTGCGCAGGCGCGCACAACCCGAGGCATTGTCATCCGACGGTTGCCAGGCTGTCGTCGAACCGTCACCGTTGCCCGTGCAGGCTTGTATCCCCCACCCCGCGCAAGGAAAAGCCGTCATGTTCCGCACCGTCCGTACCCTGCTACGCACCAGCCTGCTGGCCCCGCTGCTGGCCGTGAGCGCGCCGGCCCAGGCCGACAGCGTGCAAGCCGCCATCGACTGGGCCAGGCAGCAGCCGCAGACGCACACCGACGTGCCCAAGGGCGAAGCCCGGCCGCTGATCATCGCCCACCGTGGCGCCAGCGGTTATGTGCCCGAACACACCCTGGCTGCTTATGCCCTGGCGATCCTGCAAGGTGCCGACTACATCGAACCGGACCTGGTGATGAGCCAGGACGGCCAGTTGGTCGCCCGCCACGACAACCAGCTGGGCCTGACCACCGACGTCGCCCAGCGCCCGGAATTCGCCGAGCGCCAGCGCAGCCAGACGGTCGACGGTATCAGCCTCAACGGCTGGTTCAGCGAAGACTTCAGCCTCGCCGAACTGAAGACCCTGCGCGCCATCGAGCGCATCCCGCAGATCCGCCCGGGCAACGCACGCCTGGACGGCAGTTTCGCGATACCCACCCTGCAAGAAATCATCGACCTGGTGAAAAGCCTGCAACTGAGCCAGCAACGGGTGATCGGCCTGTACCCGGAAACCAAGCACCCGACGCACTTCCAGCAGCTCGGCCTGGGCCTGGAGCAACCGCTGGTCAACCTGCTGAAGAAGAACGGCTACCACAGCGCCAAGGCGCCGGTGTATATCCAATCCTTCGAAGTGAACAACCTCAAGAGCCTCAGTCGCCTGACCCCGGTGCGCCTGGTGCAGCTGTTCGGCGCTGGCCAGCCGTTCGACCAGCAACGGCTCGGCAGCGGCCTGACCTACGCGCACATGGCCAGCCCGGCCGGGCTCAAGGCCATCGCCCGCTACGCCGCCGGTGTCGGCCCGGAAAAGAGCTACATCATCCCCCGCGACGCCAGCGGCAACCTCGACGCGGCCAACACCACCGCCTTCGTGGCCAATGCCCATGCCCAAGGCCTGAAGGTGCACCCGTACACCTTCCGCGCCGAAAACAGCTTTCTTCCGGCCAACCTGCGCACAGGCAACGACCCGCAGGCACGCGGCGACAGCGCGGCGGAAATTCAGCTGTTCCTCGATGCCGGGATCGACGGCCTGTTCATCGACCAGCCGGACATCGCCGTGCGCCTGCGCGCAAAGCCCTGAAGCAGAGCGGATTTAGCCCAACACGGCGGCAGCGGTTATGCTCAACCCCTGACCCGATCGACGAGACGCCGTGTGACTGCCGCCACCCACCCGCTGCACCGCCTTTGGCTAACGGAAACCATCCGCCTGCGCGAAGAACACGCCGGCCCGCTGGAAGACAGCGAAGCCAACCGCCGCGCCCAGGCGAGCGGGGGCGGCCTGGCCGAGCGCATCCAACAACGCGCCCTGCTGCTCGCCGAACGCGATGGCCAGAGGCTGGCGCTGCGCCACTGGCTGCAAGGCGCCCGTCTGGCCGGGCTGCTCCTGCTGCTGCTCGCGGGGCTCAGCGGCGCGGGGCTGGCCATGGCCGCACTGGGCGACGGCCAGCGCCCGGTCAATGTGTTCTGGGCCTTGGGCAGCCTGCTCGGCCTCAACCTGATCCTGCTGCTCGGCTGGGCGCTGGGGTTGCTGCTCAGCCGCGACAGTGCCGGCGCACTCGGCCGCCTGTGGCTATGGCTCAGTGAAAAACTCGCCCGCGACGCCCAGGCCGCGCAACTGGCGCCGGCCCTGCTGCTTCTGCTGCAACGCCAGCGTCTCAGCCGCTGGGGCCTGGGCGTGCTGGTGCATGGCCTGTGGCTGCTGGCCCTGCTCTCGGCATTGCTGAGCCTGTTGATCCTGCTCGCCACGCGCCGCTATGGCTTCGTTTGGGAGAGCACCATCCTCGGCGGTGAAACCTTTATCGCGATGACCCAAGCCCTTGGCGCGCTACCGGCGCTGCTCGGTTTCAGCCTGCCGGATGCCGACTTGATCCGCGCCAGCGGCGACAGTGCCCTGGCCAGCGAAGCCGCGCGCCTGAGCTGGGCCGGCTGGCTGGTCGGCGTGCTGCTGGTCTACGGCCTGCTGCCGCGCTTGCTGCTGCTGTTGCTGTGCCTGTGGCGTTGGCGCCAAGGCTGCGCGGCCTTGCAATTGGATCTCGGCTTACCCGGCTACAGCCTGCTGCGCGAACGTCTGCAACCGAGCAGCGAACGCCTGGGGGTGTGCGATGCCGCGCCCAAGCAGCTACACCCGCCACAGGCCGGCCACCACGCGCAAGGCAGCCAGGGCGCGCTGCTGGTGGCCATCGAACTGGACGAGCGGCGCCCCTGGCCACCCGCATTGCCCAAGGGCGTGGTCGACGCGGGGGTGATCGACAGCCGCGAGCAGCGCAAGCAGTTGCTCGACCAGCTCAGCCGCTTTCCGCCCGCGCGCCTGGCGGTGGCCTGCGACCCGCGCCGCTCGCCGGATCGCGGCAGCCTGGCGCTGCTCGGCGAATTGGCCCGCAGCGCCGGCGCCATGCGCATTTGGCTGCTGCAACCGCCGCCCGGCGAAGTGCTCGACAGCGCGCGCCTGAGTGACTGGCACCAGGCGCTGGATCAGTTGCAACTGCGCCACAGCGACAGCGCACCGCTGAGCTGGCTGGAGACTGGCCATGATTGAACCTCAACGCTTGCTGCGTAGGGCGAACATGGCAGAGCCTTGCCCGCCGCTTTCTACTTACCTGACGGACAAGCCGTGCAGCGGCATGGCCGCCCTACAAAAGACCAAGGCTGAACCATGAGCACGCCACTGAAACTCGCCGTGGTCGGCCACACCAATGTCGGCAAAACCTCGCTGCTACGCACCCTGACCCGCGATGTCGGCTTCGGCGAGGTGTCGCATCGCCCCAGCACCACCCGGCATGTCGAGGGCGCGCGGCTGTCGGTGGACGGCCAGGCCCTGTTGGAGCTGTACGACACGCCCGGCCTGGAAGACGCGATCGCCCTGCTCGACTACCTGGAGCGTCTCGATCGCCCCGGCGAACGCCTGGACGGCCCGGCGCGGCTGGCGCGCTTTCTCGATGGCAGCGAGGCGCGCCAGCGCTTCGAGCAGGAAGCCAAGGTGCTGCGCCAACTGCTCGCCTCGGACGCCGGCCTGTACGTGATCGATGCGCGCGAGCCGGTGCTGGCCAAGTACCGGGATGAGCTGGCGGTGCTGAGCATGTGCGGTCGACCGCTGTTGCCGGTACTGAACTTCGTCAGCAGCAGCCAGCACCGCGAGCAGGACTGGCGCGACGCCCTGGCCCGCCTCGGCCTGCATGCCCTGGTGTGCTTCGACAGCGTGGCGCCGCCGCTGGATGGCGAGCGACGGTTGTACGAAAGCCTGGCGCTGCTGCAAGAAAAGTCTCGTGCGCAACTGCAACGCCTGATCGACGACCACCACGCCCAGCGCCTGGCACGCCGGCACAGCGGTGCGCGGTTGATTGCCGAACTGCTGCTCGACTGCGCCGCCTGCCGGCGCAGCGTCGCGGCCCAGTCGATACTGGAGCAAGGGGCGATCCGCGAACTGCGCGAGGCCATCCGCCAGCGCGAGCAACGCTGCGTCGACGCCTTGCTGCGGCTGTACGCCTTCCGCCCGCAAGACGCCACAGCCGAGGCGTTACCGTTGCTCGACGGGCGCTGGGGCGATGACCTGTTCAACCCGGAAACCCTCAAGCAACTCGGGGTCAAGGTCGGCGGCGGTATGGCGGCGGGAGCGGCGACCGGGGTGGGCGTCGATCTGCTGGTCGGCGGTATCACCCTCGGCGCGGCGGCGCTTATCGGCGCCGTGCTCGGCGGCGGCGCACAGACCCTGCGCGGCTATGGCGCGCGTCTGAAAGGCAAACTCAAGGGCCAGCGCGAGCTGAGCGTCGACGACGCCGTGCTGCGCCTGCTCGCCCTGCGCCAGCAGCTGTTGCTGCAAACCCTGGACCTGCGCGGCCATGCCGCCGTCGACGCGATCAAACTGGCCGCCCCGCAAGACAACACCTGGCGTGAAGGCAAACTGCCGGACGCGCTGCACAAGGCCCGCGCCCACCCCGAATGGTCGTCACTCAATCCTGGCGCAACGCTGGAAGACGGCGAACGCCAGGAGCAGGTGCAGCGGTTGGCAGCCGAGCTGCTCTAACCGCTCAACGCGTCGCGGCTAAAGCCCCTCCCACATGGACAGCATCTATCCGTGGGAGGGGCCGGGCGGCGTTCCGCTTTAGCCGCGAATCAAACAGCGCAGGTCAGACCGCCACTGGCGCCGGAATATGCGGATGGGCCTGATAGCCGACCAGCTCGAAGTCCTCGAACGTGAACGCCAGCAGGTCCTTCACCTCGGGGTTGAGCTTCATCACCGGCAGCGGCAGCGGCTCGCGGGTCAGTTGCAGGTCGGCCTGTTCGAGGTGGTTGGCGTACAGGTGGCAGTCGCCGCCGGTCCAGATGAACTCGCCCGGTTGCAGGTCGCAGACCTGGGCGACCATCAGCGTCAGCAAGGCGTAGCTGGCGATATTGAACGGCACGCCGAGGAAGATATCCGCCGAACGCTGGTACAGCTGGCAGCTCAGCTTGCCGTCGGCGACGTAGAACTGGAACAGCGCATGGCACGGCGGCAACGCCATTTCATCGACCAACGCCGGGTTCCAGGCGGAGACGATCAGCCGGCGCGAGTCCGGGTTGCGCTTGATCATCGCCACCAACTTGCTGATCTGATCGATCGACTCGCCATTGGGCGCCGGCCAACTGCGCCACTGGTAGCCGTACACCGGGCCGAGGTCGCCGTTCTCGTCGGCCCACTCGTCCCAGATGCGCACGCCGTTGTCCTTCAGGTACTGGATGTTGGTGTCGCCCTGGAGGAACCACAGCAGCTCGTGAATGATCGATTTCAGGTGGCACTTCTTGGTGGTCACCAGGGGAAAACCGGCGGCCAGGTCGAAGCGCATCTGGTGCGCGAACACGCTGTAAGTGCCGGTGCCGGTGCGGTCGCTCTTGAAGGTGCCGTTCTCGCGCACGTGGCGCATCAGCTCGAGGTACTGTTTCATCACGCGGCTCCCGGCGCAGGTTGGCGTTTGTAGGCGTAGACGATCAGGCCCACGCCGCCGAGGATCATCGGCAGGCAGAGCACCTGGCCCATGGTCAGCCAGCCGCCGGCCAGGTAACCGAGCTGGACGTCCGGCACGCGAACGAACTCGACGATAAAGCGGAACACCCCGTAACAGGCGGCGAACATGCCCGATACCGCCATGGTCGGCCGGGGCTTACGCGAATAGAACCAGAGGATGGTGAACAGCGCCACGCCTTCCAGGGCGAACTGGTAGAGCTGCGACGGATGGCGCGCCAGCTGCTCGGGGTCGGTGGGGAAGACCATCGCCCACGGCACGTCGGTGGCCTTGCCCCACAGCTCGGCGTTGATGAAGTTGCCGATGCGCCCGGCGCCCAGGCCGATCGGCACCAGCGGGGCGATAAAGTCCATCAGTTCGAAGAAACTCTTGCCGTTGCGCTTGCCGAACCACCAGGTGGCCAGCATCACGCCGAGCAACCCGCCGTGGAACGACATGCCGCCTTCCCAGATACGCAGCATTTTGACCGGCTCAGCGATATAGGCCGCCAGGTCGTAGAACAGCACGTAGCCGAGTCGCCCACCGAGAATCACGCCCATGGCCACCCAGAACACCAGGTCCGAGAGTTTTTCCTTGTTCCAGGTCGGCGCGAAGGCGTTGACCCGGCGCGAGGCCAGCCACCAGGCGCCGCCGATGCCGATCAGGTACATCAGGCCGTACCAGTGAATTTTCAGCGGGCCGAGGGCGATGGCCACCGGGTCGATCTGCGGGTAAGGCAGCATGTACAACTCCTTAGATCAGGAAACTCAGGCCCACGCTGAACAGCAGCAGGGCGAACAGGCGCTTGAGCACGCGCGGCGACAAGCGATGCGCCAAACGAGCGCCCAGACGGGCGAAAAACATACTGCTGACGGCGATCCCGGCCAACGCCGGCAGGTAGACGAAGCCCAGGCTCCACGCCGGCAACTGCGGATTATCCCAACCCAACCAAATGAAACTCAGCGCACCGGCCATGGCAATCGGCAGGCCGCAGGCCGCCGAGGTGGCCACCGCCTGCTGCATCGGCACGCTGCGCCAGGTCAGGAACGGCACACTGAGCGAGCCGCCGCCGATGCCGAAAATCGCCGAGGCCCAGCCAATCACTGCGCCGGCTACGGTCAAACCAGGCTTGCCTGGGACCGCAAGGCTGGCCTTGGGTTTCAGGTCCAGGGCCATTTGCAGGGCGATGACGATGGCGAACACGCCGATGATCTTCTGCAACACCTCGCCCTGGAGGGTCGCCGCAGTCGCCGCGCCAAGCGCGGCGCCGAGCAGAATCCCCAACGCCATCCAGGCGAAGATCGACCAGCGCACCGCGCCTTTGCGCTGATGCTCCAGCACCGAATTGATCGAGGTGAAGATGATGGTGGCCAACGACGTGCCCACGGCCAGGTGGGTGAGTACCTCGGGGGCAACGCCCTGGGCGGCAAAGCTCATGACCAGTACCGGCACGATGATCAACCCGCCGCCGACGCCGAACAAGCCGGCCAACACCCCGGCCGCCGCGCCTAGCAGCACATACAGCAGCAGTTCCATCGGCACCCCCGAAACAAAGCGGCATGTTACCGGAAGCAGCCTTCTTCCCTCCACTGAGCGAATGCGATAGTGCTTCCGGTTTTGCCTCGCCCGTGACGCCACACCGCGCCTGATGCGGTGCCGCGCGTCGCCAGCGAGCGCTAAATGGCGAAGACTAGGCGAAAATATTTCCGACTTTTCGGCGGGCGCCTAAGCTGTGAAAGCGACCACTGGCGCGGGGACAACACACTTGTCGCCTGGACTAAAACACCATTGCACTGGAACCGGGCGCTGCCCTGTAACGGCAACACCGAGTAGATGACGTCACTGCTGCGTCCCTCAAGGAGCCTTTATGTGTCTGATCGTTTTCGCCTGGCGCCCAAACCATCAACTGCCCTTGGTGTTGGCGGCCAACCGCGACGAGTTCTATGCCCGCCCGAGCCTGCCGCTGGCCGCCTGGGAAGACGCGCCGGAGCTGTACGGTGGGCGCGATCTTGAAGCCGGTGGCACCTGGTTAGGCGTGGGACCGGGTGGCCGCTTCGCCGCCCTGACCAATATCCGCGATCCACGCCAGCCACCGCATGGCCGCTCACGGGGCGAGCTGCCGGTGCAGTTCCTGCGCAGCGCGCTTGAGCCCGCAGCCTTCCTCGCAGAGTTGGCGACGCGCAGCAGCGACTATTCGGCGTTCAACCTGTTGCTCGGCAACACCCAGCAGCTGTGGCTGCTGAACTCGCGCCATGGCACCCCGCAGCAGTTGCCGGAAGGGCTCTACGGCCTGTCGAATGCGGCGCTGGATACGCCTTGGCCCAAGCTACAGAAAGGCAAGGCGCTGCTCGGCGAGTGCCTGATCGAACCGCAGACAGAGGCGCTTCTGGACTTGTTGCACGATGCACAGCAGCCCGCGGACGCGAGCCTGCCCGATACCGGCGTGGGCCTGAACACCGAACGCCTGCTCTCCAGCATTTTTATTGCCACCCGCAGTTACGGCACCCTCGCCAGCACCGTGCTGCTGGCGCGCGCCGACGGTTCGCGGCAGTTGGTCGAGCGCCGCTATGGACCTCACGGCGTGCCCCTGGGCGATACCCGCATCGAGTGCTAGTGGCGTGCGCCGCTACCGGCCGGAGCGGCTCAGGACTGGATATTCGACGCCGGGTTGATCATCCGCCCCAGGCCCAGGTTACGCAGGGCCAATTGCAGGGTGCTGTGAATCACCTGCGGGTTGTCGATGGTCATCAGCTGCGCGAGCAATTCCTTGGCCTTGTTCAGGCTGATCTGGCGTAGCAACCACTTCACCTTGGGCAGGTTGGTGGCGTTCATCGACAGGCTGTCGAAGCCCATGGCCATCAGCAGCACGGCGGCAGCCGGATCGCCGGCCATCTCGCCGCAGATGCTCACCGGCTTGCCTTCGGCATGCGCATCGTCGACCACCTTGCGCAGCGCTTGCAGCACCGCCGGGTGGAGGAAGTCGTAGAGATCGGCAACCCGTGGGTTGTTGCGATCCACCGCCAATAGGTATTGCGTCAGGTCATTCGAACCGACCGAGAGGAAGTCCACCTGGCGCGCCAATTCGCGGGTCTGGTAGACCGCCGCGGGAATCTCGATCATCACCCCGACCGGCGGCAGCGGCACGTCGGTACCTTCGTCGCGCACCTCGCCCCAGGCACGGTGGATCAGGTGCAGGGCTTCTTCCAGCTCCTGAATGCCGGAAATCATCGGCAGCAAAATGCGCAGGTTGTTCAGGCCTTCGCTGGCCTTGAGCATGGCGCGGGTCTGCACCAGGAAGATTTCTGGGTGGTCGAGGGTGACGCGAATGCCGCGCCAGCCGAGAAAGGGGTTTTCTTCCTTGATCGGGAAGTAGGACAACGCCTTGTCGCCGCCGATATCCAAACTGCGCATGGTCACCGGCAACGGATGGAAGGCGGCCAACTGCTCGCGGTAGATCGCCAGCTGTTCCTTCTCGCTGGGGAAGCGTTCCTTGATCATGAACGGCACTTCGGTGCGGTACAGGCCAACGCCCTCGGCACCGCGCTCCTGGGCGCGCACCACATCGGCGAGCAGGCCGGTGTTGACCCACAGCGGCATGCGATGGCCATCCAGGGTTTCGCACGGCAAGGCGCGCAGGGCATCCAGACCCTGGGTCAGTTGGCGCTCTTCCTCGACCACATCGGCGTACTGCTTGCGCAGAATTTCGCTGGGGTTGGTGAACACCTCGCCGTGGTAGCCATCGACGATCAGTTGAATGCCATCGATCTTCGAATAAGGCAGGTCGACCGCGCCCATCACCGTGGGAATACCCATGGCACGGGCAAAGATCGCCACATGCGAGTTGCCCGAACCGAGCACCGAAACCAGGCCGACCAGCTTGCCTTCCGGCACCTCGCCGAGCATCGCCGGCGACAGTTCCTCGCTGACCAGAATGGTGTTGTCCGGGTAGGTCAGGGTTTGCTGGCGGGCCTGCTGCAAGTAGGCGAGCAGGCGCCGGCCGAGGTCTTTGACATCCGACGCGCGCTCACGCAGGTAGGCGTCGTCCATCAATTCGAAGCGGTTGACGTGCTCGCTGACCACTTGGCGCAGCGCGCCCTGGGCCCATTGGCCGGTCTTGATGACCTTGACCACTTCGTTACCCAGGGCTGCGTCTTCGAGCATCATCAGGTAGACGTCGAACAGCGCGCGCTCTTCCGGGCGCAACTGGCTGGCCATCTTCGCCGACAGCGCGCGCATGTCCGTGCGCACGCCCTCCAGCGCGGTATTGAACAACAGCAACTCGGCGTCGATGTCACTGATGGCTTTATCCGGCACCACGTCCAGGTCGGCCGGCGGTAAAACCACCACCGCGGTGCCCACCGCAGCGCCCGGCGAGCCCGGCACGCCAACGAACTTGGCTTCCTGGATACCCTTGCCCTGCTTGCCCAGGCCACGGATCGAGCCAGTCGCCTCGGCATGCGCGATCACCCCAGCCAACTGCGCGCTCATGGTCACCAGGAAGGCTTCTTCGCCCTCGTCGAACTGGCGCCGCTCCTTTTGCTGGACGACCAACACGCCCATCACCCGGCGATGGTGAATGATCGGTGAGCCGAGGAAGGAGGCATAACGCTCCTCGCCGGTTTCGGCGAAGTAGCGGTAGCGCGGGTGATCCGCCGCGTGTTCCAGGTTCAGCGGCTCCTCGCGGGTACCAACCAGGCCGACCAGACCCTCGTTGGGCGCCATGCTGACCTTGCCGATGGAGCGTTTGTTCAAGCCCTCGGTGGCCATCAGCACAAAGCGATTGGTCTCCGGATCGAGCAAGTAGACCGAGCAGACCTGGCTACCCATGGCCTCCCTGACGCGCAGCACGATGATGCCCAACGCCGCCTTGAGGTCCTTGGCGGCATTTACTTCCTGGACAATCTTGCGCAGCGTATTGAGCATGGCTCGGCTCTAAGTCAGTGTCAGTCTCGCGCCAACAGGCGCGGAGCGAGTTCCTTGAGGGCGCGACGGTAAACCTCGCGCTTGAATGTGACCACCTGACCCAATGGATACCAGTAACTGACCCAGCGCCAGCCGTCGAATTCCGGCTTGCCGGTCAGGTCCATGCGCACCCGTTGCTCATCCGAGGTCAGGCGTAGCAGAAACCACTTTTGTTTCTGGCCGATGCACAGCGGTTGGCTGTGGGTACGCACCAGACGTTGCGGCAGACGATACCTCAACCAGCCACGGGTGCAGGCGAGAATTTTCACGTCCTGCTCTTCCAGCCCGACTTCTTCGTTCAATTCGCGATAAAGCGCTTCTTCCGGCGACTCATGGTCATTGATCCCGCCTTGCGGGAACTGCCAGGCGTCCTGGTTAATCCGACGCGCCCAAAGCACCTGGCCGACGTCATTGGTCAGAATGATGCCGACGTTGGGGCGAAAACCATCAGGATCGATCACGGCGCACAACCTCGTAAACGCATGTTTCGGCATTGTTCCACAAAGGTCGCGGCAGCGGCAACGCGGCCGCCCCGCGTAATGGGAATGGCGTATAAAAGCCGTTATTCTGGCCACCCTTCGATGTTGGCAATGAAAGGTGCTCCTGTGCGTTTGGCTTTATTCGATCTCGACAACACCCTGCTCGGCGGCGACAGCGACCACGCCTGGGGCGACTACCTGTGTGAGCGCGGCATCCTCGACGGGATTGCCTACAAGGCGCGCAACGATGCGTTCTACCAGGACTACCTGGCCGGGCACCTGAACATCACCGACTACCTGAACTTCAGCCTGGAGATTCTCGGACGCAGCGAGATGGCTCAGCTCGACCAGTGGCACCGCGAGTTCATGCGCGACTGCGTCGAGCCGATCATCCTGGCCAAGGGCGAAGCGCTGCTCGCCGAACACCGCGCAGCCGGCGACCAGCTGCTGATCATCACCGCCACCAACCGCTTCGTCACCGCGCCGATTGCCGCGCGCCTGGGCGTCGACACCCTGCTGGCCACCGAATGCGAAATGCACGACGGCCGCTACACCGGGCGCACCACCGACGTGCCGTGCTTTAAAGAAGGCAAGGTCACCCGACTCAATCGCTGGCTCGGCGAAACCGGGTTCAATCTGAATGACAGCTGTTTCTACAGCGATTCGATGAACGACCTGCCGCTGCTGGAGCAGGTGACCCGCCCGGTGGCGGTCGACCCGGACCCGAACCTGCGCGCCGAAGCCGAAAAGCGTGGCTGGCCGGTAATTTCGCTGCGCTAAACAATCCCCAGCGCAGGCTTATCCGCTGGGGTATTTCAGATGATGGACAAGGCTGCGCCATGTCCATCCAACCGGAGCTGTAAAACAAAAACGCCGCCTGATCAGGCGGCGTTTTCATGCGCGGCTAGATCAAGCCGGCTTGGCGCCCATCAGGCCCATGATCACCAGCAACAGCAGCACGATCAGCCCAGCATAGACGGCGGCGAAGCGCAGCAGACGCGACGGCGCCGGGCTGTCGCCGAGTGCCTGCCAGGCCGAGAGGCGGCCGGCCAGCAACAGGCCGCACAACGCCAGCACGGCGAACAGGATGCTGCCGGCCAGCAGCCAGGTTTGCCCCAGCGGCCAGCCGACCATATCGACCAACCACCAGCCACTGATCGGCAGGCTCAGCGCCAGCACGCCCAGCACCGGCAGGCTGATCAGCCGGGTGCGCCGCAGTTTGCGCTGCAACACCGCGGCATCGCCGCCGCGCCAGGCCTTCCACAGCATGAAGGCGTGGGCCAATACGCCCAGCAACAGCAGAATGCCGGGGGCGCTGTGGACGATTCTCAGCAGCAGATAGTGCTCCATGACGTTATTCCCTGTTCGATGCCGCGTTTAACCAAGAAAGAGTGTGTATGCCGGGTTGTCGCTTTCGTCCCAGTAGGGGTAACCGATCTCGTCCAGCGCCGCCGGCACCAGATGACGCTCGTTTTCCGGCACTTGCAGGCCGGCGACCACCCGGCCATCGGCCGCGCCGTGGTTGCGGTAGTGGAACATCGAGATGTTCCAGCGACCACCCAATTTCTGTAAGAAATTGAACAACGCGCCCGGCCGCTCTGGGAACTCGAAGCGCAGCACCACCTCATCGCTGACCCGCGCCGCATGGCCGCCGACCATATGGCGGATATGCAGCTTGGCCAGTTCGTTATCGGTCAGGTCGATCACCGGGAAACCCTGGCTGCGCAGGCCTTCGACCAGCGCCGCGCGCGGGTCGCTGTCCGGGTGCGTCTGCACGCCGACGAAGATGTGCGCCTCGCGGTCGGTGTGGTAGCGGTAGTTGAATTCGGTGATCTGGCGCTTGCCGATCGCTTCGCAGAACGCCTTGAAGCTGCCCGGCTGCTCGGGAATGGTCACGGCGATGATCGCCTCGCGTTTCTCGCCCAGCTCGGCACGCTCGGCGACATGCCGCAGGCGGTCGAAGTTGACGTTGGCACCGGAGTCGATGCCGACCAGCACCCGGCCGCTGCAACCTTCGCGTTCCACGTATTTCTTGATTCCGGCCACGCTGAGCGCGCCGGCCGGCTCGGTGATCGAGCGGGTGTCGTCGTAGATGTCCTTGATCGCCGCACAGATCTCGTCGGTGCTGACGGTGATCACCTCGTCGACATGGTCTTTGCAGATGTCGAAGGTGTGCTGGCCGATCTGCGCCACCGCCACGCCGTCGGCGAACAGCCCGACCTGGCTCAGCACCACGCGCTCGCCAGCGGCCATGGCGGCTTGCAGGCAGTTGGAATCGTCCGGCTCGACGCCGATGATCTTGATTTCCGGGCGCAGGTATTTCACATAGGCCGCGATCCCTGCGATCAGCCCACCGCCGCCGACCGGGACGAAGATCGCGTCGAGCTGGCCCGGGTGCTGCCGGAGGATCTCCATGGCCACGGTGCCCTGGCCGGCAATGGTGTGCGGGTCGTCGTAAGGATGGATATAGATGTAGCCCTTCTCATCCACCAGCTTCAGCGAATAGGCCAGCGCCTCGGGGAAGCTGTCGCCATGCAGCATCACCTTGCCGCCGCGCGAACGCACGCCCTGCACCTTGATCTCCGGGGTGGTCTTGGGCATCACGATGGTCGCCTTGACCCCGAGCACCTTGGCCGCCAGCGCCAGGCCCTGGGCATGGTTGCCGGCCGAGGCGGTGACCACGCCACGCGCCTGCTCGTCGGCGGAAAGCTGGGCCAGCTTGTTGTAGGCGCCACGAATCTTGAACGAGTACACCGGCTGCAAATCTTCGCGCTTGAGCAGAATCTGGTTGCCCAGGCGCTCGGAGAGTTGATTGGCGGTTTGCAGCGGGGTTTCCACCGCGACGTCGTAAACGCGCGAGGTGAGGATCTTCTTCACGTACTGTTCGAGCATGGCGGTATCGCAGGCGGCTTTTCGGGGAGTCCGCGAGTCTACCCCAGGCCTGCGCCGAACGACCATATGATCGCTGGGCTTTGCTCGCGGCGGTGCACTGGCCCTGGCGGTGTAGGGTGCGACATGGCGAAGCCTTGTCCACCGCTGCCAACCTGACGGCGGACCCGCCTTCGGCATGTGCGCCCTGCGCGATTGCGCGCCGTGCCGCGTTTCGTCGCCGCACCACAGCGCGTTGACACCCGGCGAGGTTTTGTCGCCTTCCCGCGCTATAATTCGCGCCCTCTCCTCACTCCCACGCCAGGCCCCATGATGAATCAGGATCAACTCAAGCAAGCCGTTGCCCAGGCTGCCGTCGACTTTATTCTCCCCAAACTCGACGCCAAGAGTGTGATCGGAGTCGGTACCGGCTCCACCGCCAACTGCTTTATCGACGCCCTGGCCCAGCACAAGATGGAGTTCGACGGCGCCGTCGCCAGTTCCGAAGCCACCGCCGCACGCCTCAAGGGCCATGGCATTCCGGTGTACGAGCTGAATACGGTCAGCGACCTGGAGTTCTATGTCGACGGCGCCGACGAGAGCGACGAGCACCTCAACCTGATCAAGGGCGGCGGCGCCGCGCTGACCCGCGAAAAAATCGTCGCCGCCGTGGCGCAGACCTTTATCTGCATCGCCGACGCCAGCAAGCTGGTGCCGGTACTCGGCGCCTTCCCGCTGCCGGTGGAAGTGATCCCGATGGCGCGCAGCCATGTCGCCCGCCAGTTGGTCAAACTCGGCGGCGACCCGGTGTACCGCGAGGGCGTGCTGACCGACAACGGCAACGTGATTCTCGACGTGTACAACCTGTCCATCGTCAACCCGGTGGAGCTGGAAGCGCAGATCAATGCCATCGTCGGCGTGGTCACCAACGGCCTGTTTGCCGCGCGCCCGGCGGATCTGCTGCTGCTCGGCACGGCGCAAGGCGTGAAGCGTCTCACACGCTAACAGGCGGGCTGGCCAGCGCTGAGAAGGCCGTTTTTAACGCCGTATCGGCAACGCAGGTAGTTCTTCAACGGCCTGCTAGGCTTGGGTAGTTCCCCCACGACCAAGGAGGTCGCCATGGCCAGCAAATTCCACCTGAAAACAGCCAAAGATGGGCAGTTCCACTTCAACCTGCTCGCCGGCAACGGCGAGATCATCCTCACCAGCGAGCTGTACAAGGCCAAAGCCTCGGCGCTCAACGGCATCGAGTCGGTGAAGAAGAATGTCGCCCGCGAAGGCGCCTTCGAAGTCAAAGCCAGCACCAGCGACAAGCACTACTTCGTACTCAAGGCGAGCAACGGCCAGGTCATCGGTCAGAGTCAGATGTACGCCAGCGCCGCCAGTTGCGTGAGCGGTATGCAATCGGTGGTGAAAAACGCACCGACTGCCACCTTGCAGGACGACAGCTGACAGCCTGCGGGCCAGCAAAAGCCGACTTAATCGTCGGCTTTTTTCTGGAACAGATAAAACAGATTCGGCTCGCTGATCAGGTACAGGCCGCCATCGTTGTCCATCGCCACGCCTTCCGCCTGCGGCACCGAGGCCTTGAGCCCCTGCTGGCCACCGAGTAGCGACAGGCTGCTGATCGGCTGCCCTTCGACATTCAACTCCAACACCAGACGCGACTCGTCGGACAGCGCCAGCAGATGCCCGGTGCGCTCATCGAACTGCAAACTGGAGAGATCACGCACGAACAACCCGGCATCGCGCTCCCGGTCATCCACCACATGCACGGCGAACGGCTGCTGCGGATTGCGGTGCGGGAAGCCATGAATCTCGTAGATGCGCAGCGGATCGCGCTCTTTGGCGACAAACAGGCGCTGCCCGACCGAATCGTAGGCCAACCCCTCGAAGCCCTTGTTGCCGCTCAGGCCAATACCCAGGGACAGCTGCTGGGCGTTGGCGGCGTCGACTTCGCGAGTGTCGTCATCCAGGCGCACCTTGATCAGACGCTGGCGACGCTCGTCGGTGATCACGTAGAGATTGCGGCTGATGTACTCGACCGCCTCGGGATCGCCAAAGCCGACCAGCTTGACCCGCCGCAGGATGCGCCCATCGAGCGAGAGTTCGATCAATTCCGAGTTCTGGTTGGTGACGGTGAACAGGCTGTTGCGGTCCGGGTCGTAGGTCAGCGCCGAGACATCGTCGTCCAGTCCGGCAATCGGTTGCGCCTCCAGCACCACTTGGTAATCCGCCAACCAGATCGAATTGGCCTGCCATTGCGCCGCATGCCGCCACTGCTGGGCATTGAACCAGGCGCGCTCGAACAACCGGTACTCCTGGGCCAGCAGCCCAAGCAGCAGCAAAACACTCAACAACAGGCCCCACGACACACGCTTGAGGGTGAAGAAACCACGCATAGGGCTGACTCATCGGAGAAAACATCGCCTAACAACGGCGCCAGCCCGAAGCAGGGCTTCGGGCTGGCGATTCAAGCACGCTCACGCGAGCGCTGAGGGATCGGCGCGGCGCCGACCGCCTCACTTAACCAATTCGACGAACTCGACGTCGATTTCACGGCTGGTCAGGTCACGGTCGACTTCACCGGTCAGCTTGACCGTGGCGTTTTCCGAGATGGCTTGTGGCGGCCAGTCTTCATCGTCGATCTCGACCTGGATGGTGCCGCTGGCATCCTTGAATTCATACAGTTCGTCTTGCAGACGCTTGACGATCCGCCCTTGCAACACCACCGGGGTATCGTCGGCGGCATCCAGTGCAGCGGCCACGGTGGTGACCTGGGTAACGGCGCCAGGGCCGGTGTAACCCTCGGCCAATACGGCAGCGGAGAACAGCGGGGCAAGCAGCAGAACAAGTGTGGAACGCTTCATGGCGTAAGCCTCTAATCGGTAAGTGACGGGGTCAGATTAGAGCGTGCAGCTGAAGCCAGGCTTAATCGGCGCTTAAGCCAAGCTTAATAATGCAGCGATCAGCCGGCATCGGGCTGGATCGCCGGTCGATCCTTGCTGAACACATAGAGCAGATTGGGTTCGCCGACGATGTAGATATTGCCTACCGCGTCCATGGTCACGCCTTCAGCCTGCTTGATGCCATGCAACAAACCATGCAGCCCGCCACTCAAGCTGATAAAGCTCAGCGGCTCGCCAGCGGCGTCCAGCTCCAGCAACAACCGCGACTCGTCGGAGAGCACCAAGGAGTGGCCGGTGTGCGCGTCGTAGCTCAAGGAGGAGATGTCGCGGACGAACAAATTCCCGGCGGGCATGGCCTGCAAGGTGCCGGCCGCGCCATCCTCGCCGGGGAACGGCAGGCTGAACAACCCCAGCGGGCCACGCTCCTTGCCCAGCAACACGCGCTGGTTGAGCGAATCCCAAGCAATGCCCTCGAAGCCTTTATTGCCCGCGTCGGCAAAGCCCAGGTCGAACGAGGGGTAATCGCGTGCATCGAGGCTGAGCGTATCGCCAGCCAGATTGACGGCCGTCAGCGTGTGCTGGCGCTCGTCGATGATCGCCAGGCGCCCGCCAGCCACCACCTCAACGCCCTCGGGATTGGAGAAGCCGGTGAGCGCGATACGCCGCAGCACCTCACCGTCGAGGGACAGTTCGACCAACTGCGGATTGCGCCCAGTGACGGTGAACAGCGTGTCGGTCGTGGGGTTGTAGGTCAGCCCGGAGGTTTCATCGTCCTCCAAGCCGGCCAGCGACTTGCCTTGCACCACGGCGCGATAACCCGGCAACCAGATGCTCGCCTGCTGTTCGGCCACACTCAGGCGCTGCTCCTTGAACCAGAAATAGGCGCGGTCGTCCCAATGCTGGTAATCGACCAACAGCGTTGCAGCAACGCCCAGGCACGCCAGCAGCAACCAGCGCGGACGCATCAGACGGGACAATAATGCAGGCATCGGGCACGCCTCGGCAGAACGATGGCCGGCAAACTAGCGGGCAACGCTTAAGGTTCGATGACCGACAAGAGGCGCCTCCAGGCTCCCCGCAGGGTTTTACAACGCGCGACTGGCGAAGCGCGAGTGACCGACCAGCTCCAGCACCAGCTCATCGCCCTTGTGCAGGGGGCCGACGCCGACCGGCGTACCGGTGAGGATCACATCGCCCGGTTGCAGGCTGAAGTGCCCACAGATGTGCTGGATCATCGGCACAATCGGGTTGAGCATGTCGCGACTGTTGCCGTCCTGGCGCACGTCGCCGTTGATCGTCAGGCGGATGCCGATATCGCTCAGGTCGGCCAGCGCATCGCCCGGCACGAACGGCGCCAGTACACAGGCGCCATCGAAGGACTTGGCGGTTTCCCAGGGGTAGCCCTTTTCCTTGAGCCTGGCTTGCAGGTCGCGCAGGGTCAGGTCGAGAGCCGGGGCAAAGCCGGAGATCGCATCGAGGACTTCTTCCGTGTTCGGCGTGCGCGACAGCGGCTTGCCGATCAACACGGCGATTTCCGCCTCGTAATGCACCGCGCCACGGTCGTCGGGCAGGGTAAATCCATCATCCAGCGCCACCACGCAGCTGCCGGCCTTGATAAACAGCAGCGGCTCGGTCGGCACCGGGTTGTTCAGTTCCTTGGCATGTTCGGCGTAGTTGCGCCCGATACAGACCACTTTGCCCAACGGAAAGTGGATATGGGTGCCATCGACGTACTGGTGCTGGTAACTCATGGACGACTCCTGCGTCTGCTTAATCTTTAATCGCCCATAGTGGACGAACCCTACCGAGCTGTCGCCTCGACTAAAGACTCACGCGTTGGGTATCGCTGCGCTCAACCCAACTTACAACACCGCCAATTGCCGCCGGGCAAGTGTGGCAGCGGATGTATCCGCGAAAGGCACGCCGCTCGATTCGCAGATAAATCCGCACACCAGCCGTTACAGCGGGAAAATCTTGCCGGGGTTCATGATGCCGTTGGGATCGAATACCGCCTTGATCGCCTTCATGTAGCCGATTTCCGCCTCACCGCGGCTGTAGTGCAGGTAATCGCGTTTGGTCATGCCCACACCGTGTTCGGCGCTGATCGAGCCGTTGTATTTCTGCACGGTCTCGAACACCCACTTGTTCACCGTCGCGCACTTGGCGAAGAACTCGTCCTTGCTCAGGTTCTCCGGCTTCAAGATATTCAGGTGCAGGTTGCCGTCGCCGATGTGGCCGAACCAGACGATTTCGAATTCTGGATAGTGCTGAGTGACGATGGCGTCGATATCGTGCAGGAACGCCGGCACTTTCGACACGGTGACCGAAATGTCGTTCTTGTACGGCGTCCAGTGGCTGATGGTCTCGGAGATGTATTCGCGCAGCTTCCACAGGTTGTGCAACTGCTGCTCACTCTGGCTCATCACGCCGTCAAGCACCCAACCCTGCTCGACGCAATGCTCGAAGGTGGCCAGGGCCGCTTCGGCCACCTGCTCGCTGCTCGCCTCGAACTCCAGCAATGCATAGAACGGGCAATCGGTGGCGAACGGCGCCGGCACGTCGCCACGGCCCATGACCTTGGCCAGGGCCTTGTCGGAGAAGAACTCGAAGGCGGTCAGGTCGAGCTTGTTCTGGAAAGCGTGCAGCACCGGCATGATCGAATCGAAGTCGGCGGCGCCGAGCACCATGGCGGTGAGGTTCTGTGGTGCTCGGTCGAGACGCATGGTGGCTTCGACGACGAAGCCCAGGGTGCCTTCGGCGCCGATAAACAGCTGGCGCAGGTCATAGCCGGTGGCGTTCTTGATCAGGTCTTTGTTCAGCTCCAGCAGCTCGCCGGTGCCGGTGACCACTTTCAGACCGGCCACCCAGTTGCGGGTCATGCCGTAGCGAATGACCTTGATCCCGCCGGCATTGGTGCCGATATTGCCGCCAATCTGGCTGGAACCGGCCGAGGCGAAGTCCACCGGGTAATACAGGCCCTGCTCTTCGGCGAAGGTTTGCAGCTGTTCGGTGATCACCCCTGGCTGACAGACCACGGTGCGGTCGAATTCGTTGAAGCCGAGAACCTGGTTCATGTAATCGAACGCCACCACCACTTCGCCATTGGCCGCGACCGCAGCGGCCGACAAGCCGGTACGCCCGCCGGACGGCACCAGGGCGACCTGGTGCTGGTTGGCCCAACGGACGATGGCCTGCACCTGCTCGATGCTCTTGGGGAAGACGATGGCACTGGGCGCCGGGGCGAAATGCTTGGTCCAATCCTTACCGTAGGCGTTGAGGGAATCGGCGTCGGTCAGCAGCTTGCCGGGCTCAACCAGGGTCTTCAGCTCTTCGATCAGGGCAGGGTTGGTCATCTACGGAACTCTCAAACGATTCATGGTCACCCTGAGCACGCTTCATCTGCCAGGGATGGGTGTTTCGCGGGGCTCGTATGCTAGCATACGCCCCCCGTGAATCGTGCCCCCGCGCCGATTTGCCGGGCACAGCCGGCCGCGCGGCCGGCGCTTTCCCTGACACTATTTTGTGGGACAACAGGTACTCCGATGAGCAAGACCTCTCTCGACAAGAGCAAGATCAAGTTCCTTCTGCTGGAAGGCGTGCACCAGAACGCCGTCGACACCCTGAAGGCCGCCGGTTACAGCAACATCGAGTACCTCAAAGGCGCGCTGTCCGACGACGAGCTGAAAGACAAGATCGCCGATGCCCACTTCATCGGCATCCGCTCGCGCACCCAGCTGACCGCCGAGGTCTTCGACTGCGCGAAGAAGCTGGTCGCGGTCGGCTGCTTCTGCATCGGTACCAACCAGGTTGACCTCAACGCGGCCCGCGAGCGCGGCATCGCGGTGTTCAACGCGCCGTATTCGAACACCCGCTCGGTGGCCGAACTGGTGCTGGCCCAGGCCATCCTGCTGCTGCGCGGCATCCCCGAGAAGAACGCCTCCTGCCACCGTGGCGGCTGGATCAAGAGCGCGGCCAACTCCTTCGAGATTCGCGGCAAGAAGCTCGGCATCGTCGGCTACGGCTCGATCGGCACCCAGCTCTCGGTACTCGCCGAAGCCCTCGGCATGCAGGTGTTCTTCTACGACGTGGTGACCAAGCTGCCGCTGGGCAACGCCACCCAGATCGCCAAGCTGCACGACCTACTCGGCATGTGCGACATCGTTTCCCTGCACGTACCGGAACTGACGTCCACCCAGTGGATGATCGGCGAGCAGGAAATCCGTGCGATGAAGAAGGGCGGCATCCTGATCAACGCCGCGCGCGGCACCGTGGTCGAACTGGACCACCTGGCTGCCGCGATCAAGGACGAACACCTGATCGGCGCCGCCATCGACGTGTTCCCGGTCGAGCCGAAATCCAACGACGAAGAGTTCGAAAGCCCGCTGCGTGGCCTGGACCGCGTGATCCTCACCCCGCACATCGGTGGTTCCACCGCCGAAGCGCAGGCCAACATCGGCCTGGAAGTGGCGGAAAAACTGGTCAAGTACAGCGACAACGGCACCTCGGTGTCCTCGGTCAACTTCCCCGAAGTCGCCCTGCCGGCGCACACGGGCAAGCACCGCCTGCTGCACATCCACGAGAACGTGCCGGGCGTGATGAGCGAGATCAACAAGGTGTTCGCCGACAACGGCATCAACATCTCCGGTCAGTTCCTGCAGACCAACGACAAGGTTGGCTACGTGGTGATCGACGTCGATGCCGATTACTCCGACCTGGCGCTGGAGAAGCTGCAACACGTGCACGGCACCATCCGCAGCCGCGTACTGTTCTAAGCGCTGCCGTGATGCACAAAGGGAAGCTTCGGCTTCCCTTTTTTATGGCAATTTCCAGCGCTCCGCAGCCAATGTGGGAGGCGCTTTAGCGGCGAGCTTCGACGACGGTTGTCGCGGCTAAAGCCCCTCCCACGCCCGCGACTAGTCCTCCAACTCGCGCAGCGCGGCCTCGGCGGCGGCCAGTTCGTCCTCGTTGAATACCTGCACGCCCGCACGGCGCAAGGCGGCGGCGGTCACGCCTTCACCCGCGACCTTGGTGCCGCTGAAGCTACCGTCGTAATTCTCCCGGTTGCCGCACGACGGGCTGCGCGCTTTGAGCAGCGCCAGGCGGATGCCATGCCGCTGGACCAGCGCCAAGGCCTGCTCGGCGCCGGCGACGAAAGCCGCCGTAACGTCCTCGCCGTCGCTGCCGAGCACCGGCAACAGACCATCGAGCACCTGCGCGCCCTGGCCACCGGGAATTTCCGCCGGCGGCCGGGGCGTCGACAAGCCGCCGGCCACTTCCGGGCATAACGCAACGATGCGCCCCTCGGCCTGCCAGCGTTGCAACAGGGTATAGGGGCCATGCGCGCCACCGTCGTAGCGCACGCGGTGACCGAGCAGGCAACGGCTGACCAGAACTTTCTGCATCGACACCCTCCAGGCCATTAGCAGGCCGTTGAAAAATGTAGGCGAGGCAGCCAGTGCAAGGCAAGGCAGGCGAGGACGCGGAGTCTACGAGCTGTAAATGAGCACTTTGACGGGGCACCTAGCCTGGCGCTCGCATTCGAGGCCGTTTTTAACGCCGTATCGGCAACGTAGGTAGTTTTCAACGGCCTGTTAGCCCATGTAGTGAGTAACCCGCCGTAACACCGCCAACCCAGCAACCTGTCGCGCCACCGCCCAAAGGGCTGGGGCGCCAGGCGAATTGCCGACTGGATCACCCCTAGTCAGCACTCGCCGGCCCACGCCGGCCTATCCTTCGGCGGGAAGCCGTAGCGCTCGATAGCCAACCCCGCAATGCCCACCCAGACTCGCCGGGCCAACTGCCGAGGACACCCACCATGCACCGCCCACTGCGTACCCTAGCCCTGTCGCTCGCCTGTAGCCTTGCCGCGCTGTGCCTGCCCAGCCAAGCGGCGCTGCTGCCGCTGGACAACCAGAGCCTCAGCGACGTCAGCGGCCAGGCCGGAATCAATATCCGCGTCGACCTGCTCGCGCGCATCGAGCAGGTGCGCTGGAGCGACGATGGCGGCCACGTTTCGCTGCGCAATGTGAAAATCGACAACGGCTGCATCACCCCCGGCGCCTGTCCCAACGGCGCCGGCGGCAGCTTCGCCTTCGGCGCCGCGC
>TARA_R100001244_G_scaffold6593_5_pt1 | contig 31523 bp, 37 predicted proteins | sample TARA_R100001244 | Tara Oceans TARA_R100001244 (sample SAMEA2621564) | marine metagenome | biome: marine biome (ENVO:00000447); feature: mesopelagic zone (ENVO:00000213); material: "saline water (ENVO:00002010), including plankton (ENVO:xxxxxxxx)" | depth 790 m
TCAACTTCGACCGGCACGCCTGTTTCTTTCACAGCAATGACGACGGCGAAGGTCTGCCCTGGAACCGGCGCGGGGTGGTCGATTCCATCCAGAACAGCGCAACCGAGTTCGAGCCGGAGTCCGTCGACCTTGGCTATCACAGCGGCTCGCGCCGGATCAAACAGGTGACCCTCGACACCGGAAACGGCCAGCTCAGCATCAAGCCGCGCACCGGCGATCAGACGCGAACCTTCTACATGTCAGGCCTCGGCTATATGCATCCGGTCTGGGGCCATGGCATGGATCATGGCGATCTGGAAACGGGCTATGACGTCATCCCGCTCGATCCCGCGCCTGCCATCGACATGACCACCATCCATATCCAGGCGCTGAGCGATGCGGTGCTGACCGTGGACGGCGCGGAGCATCATGGCATCGGCGTGGTCGAGCAGCTGTTCCTCGGCTCGCACGCCACCAGCGGCCTGACCGGACTGATGGACCCCGCCGAATGAGCAGCGCACTGCCAGTCCGTCCGGAGGCGTTCGAGGAGAGTTTTGTCGAAACGGTTTTCAGCGCTCCATCCGGATCGCTTCGCTTGCTCCGTTACGAACCGGTCGGCACCGGCCAGGTCTGCGACAGCTATCGTTTCACCTGCGACTGGGCCGAAGACGGCTATCCCGCAACTTTCATAGCCAAATGTCCCAGCGCCGATCCGGTCAGCCGGGGGGCGGCGGCGATCTTCCATCTCTATGATATGGAGGTCGGCTGGTATCGCGATATGGCGCCCGGCTCCGGCGTGCTTTGTCCGACTTGCTACCACGCCGATATTAGCGAGAACGAGCAGGAATTTGTCCTTTTGCTCGAAGATATGTCACCCGCCGCGCAGGGTGACCAACTGGCCGGCGCGTCCCTGCTGCAGGTCGAAACCACGCTGGCCGCAGCTGCGGCTCTACACAATATCCAACCGGACCGGGGCTTTGAAGCCTATCGATGGCTGCACCATGGCGCGGGCAACAGCGCCTTCATGGAGAACAGCCTTCCCAAGGGCTACCCACAGTTCCGCGAACGATTCTGCGCGCTTTTGTCACCGGACATACTGGATCTCGGGCAGCAGCTGATCGACCGGCTGTCCCGTTATGTCGCGCACGATCCGCCTGAGCTCACCATCACCCACGGCGATATGCGGCTCGACAATATCCTGTTCCACATCGACGGTCGGCTAGCGGCGCTGGTCGACTGGCAGACCTGTTCACTTGGCAATCCCGCCAATGATGTTGCCTATATGATCGGCACCAGCTTCGCCGATCCCGCCATGCGTCGACAGCATGAACAAAAACTGGTTGCGGACTATCTTGCCGCCCGGTCATCCGCGCCCGATCCCGGCGCGTTCTGGCAGGAATATCGCCGCCATGCCTTTTCCGGCTTCATCATGGCGATCAACGCCTCGCTGCATGTCGAGCAGACCGAGCGCGGCGACCGGATGTTCGCCGCCATGGCAGAACGCCCGGCACAAATGGCGCTGGATCTGGACAGTTTGAGCCTGCTGTGAAAGTGGCGCTCAATCGGCGCGGCGGAAAGTGAACGGAACGGCTTTCACCTGGCCGCCTTTTTGCCGCATCTGCAATGTCGCGATCATGGTCTCACCGTCTTCGTCCACAATATGTTCGAGGACGAGACCTTTGAATACAAGCCGGCTGGCCGAAGTCGATACCGGTTCGAACGCGACCCAGTCCCCCTTGTCCTCCCACGCAGTAAAATCCGGGTTGAAATGCTTGACCCGCATGCGCATTCCCGTTTCGGTCAGGTCGATCATCAAGATTTCGTAAAATCCCGGCTCACCATCCCTGGAATAGCGAAAATGGCCGACCATCTGTCCGCCAGAGGCCGGCGACCAGACTTCCTCGACCTCCCCGCCCATGCCGGTGCCGACCCAGCGACCGGCCAGCCATGCGGCCTGATCAAGTTGAGAAGTCGCCTCTGTCTCTGCCGCCGGAATTTGCGCACAAACAGCGGGCACGCTCGCCAGCGCGAGAATCAGCACAAGCATATTCAACAGCCTAGGCATCCGCTGGCACCTCGTAGAACATCAGTGCATTGTCGTCGGGGTCATAAAAGGTCAGCAGCCGGACGAGACCGGGGATCTCCTGAATGGGCCCGTCCGTGCGAATGGCCTTGGCTTTCAGTTCCGCTTCCACCGCCTCGATATCGGTCACCCCGAATGTCAGCGTCGCGCCGCCCTTGCCACCCGGATCGTCATTCTCCGAAAGTCCGATATTGACGCGGTCGACCGGCGACTTCATTTCGCACCAGCCGATTTCATCCGTGCGATATTCCAGCGCAAAACCGAGATTATCGCGATACCAGGCGATGGACCTGTCTAGACTGGAAACAGCCAGCGAGCAGGTCAGGCCGCCGTCATAGGATATTGCCACATTTTCTCTCCCTCTGCTTGATCCCGCCGGTCCATCCATCTGTGATTGTGCGATTGCTCTTATATTCAGGCTCCAGCGGCGATTCGAACTTGACTATTTGTATAGTAGATTGCTTTATAGTCAAGCATGGCTCAACAACCTTCATACTCGGACCGCTTGCAACAGCTCTCGCACGGGCGATGGTTTGTGCCATTGCTGTCGGGAATCGGTTCCGGGGGCACCCGCTCGGTTGAGCTGCGGCAATCGCTGGGATTGTCGGCGTCAATGCTGCGGCGCTCGCTGGAGCAGATGCAGAATCAGGGCTGGATCATGCCCAATCCCGGTCACGGCCACCCGCTCCGTCCCGAATGGGTTACAACGGAAAAGGGAGCGACGCTGATCGCCAGCTGCCAGGCGATCATGGCAGAACGCCGCGCCCTCGGCCTGCCCGCGGGTGGTGTCGGGCGGTGGCATTTGCCGCTGATCACCCAGCTGATTGATCAGGAAAAACGCTTCGGGGAGCTGCAAAATGCCCTTTCGCCGGTGACGCCCCGCGCGCTGAGTCTGGCGCTCAAGCGTAGTATGGCATTGGGACAGGTCGAGCGGAGACTGGAAGCGGATTTCCCGCCCATGGCAATATACGGCATCACCGACAAGGCGCGGCCGCTTGCCGAGGCAGCAAGCACACTGACTGGCTAGAATCTAAGGCGCAGGTGCCTCCGAGGTACCGTGACCCAGCGCCAGATATTCATCCGATTGCATCTCAACAAGCCGGGAGGCGGTGCGTTCAAACTCGAACGACCCGTCGCCTTCCGGGTATAGCGCGTCCGGTCCGGCTTCCGCGCTGACGAGCAGCTTGACCTTATATTCGTACAGCGCATCGATCAGGGTGACAAAGCGCGCGGCCTCGTTGCGATTGTCCTTCGAAAGCCGGGGAATGCCGACTATCAATACCGTATGGAAATGGCGGGCGATCGAGAGATAATCCTGTGCGCCCCGCGCCTCGCCGCAGAGCCGCTTGAAAGAGAAGACCGCCACGCCTTTCAGCGATTTCGGTACATGCAATGTGCGCCCGCCCGGTACCGTCAGTTCCTCGCTTGGCACGTGGGCGGCATCATCGGGCGAATAGTCGGTCAGCCGGAAAAAGGCGTCGCGCAGCGCATTGGTCGCCTCCTCGCCGTTCGGCACGTGCCAGAATTCCACTCCGCCCAGCCGCTCGCGTCGATAGTCGGTCGGACCATTGAGCGAGATCACGTCCAGCCGCGTCTTGAGCAGCTCGATAAACGGCAGGAAATGCTCGCGGTTAAGGCCATCCTTGTACAGATCATCGGGCGGTCGGTTGGAGGTGGTGACGATCGCAACCCCGGCCTCGACCAGGGCGGTGAACAGCCGTGACATGATCATCGCATCGGCGCTGTTATTCACCACCATCTCGTCAAAGGCGAGAAAGCGGGCCTCGCTCGCCAGGGCAGTCGCGACCGGCAGAATCGGATCGCCCAGTTCCTTCTTGCGCTCTTCCCGGATCCGGGCGTGCACATCGAGCATGAATTCGTGAAAATGGGCGCGTTTCTTGCGCTTTATGGAGAGATTATTGTAGAACAGGTCCATCAGCATCGACTTGCCGCGTCCGACTCCACCCCACATGTAAACGCCCTTGGGCGAAGCGGGCTTCTTGCCGAAGGTGCGCCACAACAGGCTGCCCCTTGGCGGCACGGCTTCCAGTTCTTTTTGCAGGCTGGCCAAGCGTTGCGCACAGATATCCTGGTCGGCATCGGACTGCAGTTCACCTTGCGCGATCAGCGCCTGATAGCGCTGATAAAATTCGCTCATTGCAAATCGGTTTTCTGGTTCGGGGCTTTTTTCACGATCGCCGTAAACGAGGCCATATTGTCCTCTCCCGCATCGCCCTGCACCACCAGGCCGCGCATGAACAGGAAACGCCCGGTTTCACGGGCAATTTCAACTTGCGCTTCGAGTGGTTCGTCCAGCCGGGCACCGCCGATAAAATGGGTCTGCAACTCCATCGTCACAGCATAGCCGGATGGCCCCAGCTCCAGCACCCGCATCGCGGCGAACAAGGAACAGTCGATAAAGCCCATCATCGTTCCGCCATGGACAACGTCGCCGAGGTTGCGATGCTTGCGTTCGGGAAACATCCGCACGCGGGCGATATTATCACTCAGTCCGTCACCGCCCCGCCGGACAATCATCCGGCCAAGGAAGCTGTTGTAGCAATCCGGATCCGTCAAAACCCAGCTGTTCCAGCCCGGATAGTCGGGGTCGGGATCGCTGATGATAAAATTGCGCTCGGTTTCGGCCATTGCTGCTCGCCGGCGATCAGATTTCGCGGGAGGCGGTCATCTTCTTGATCTCGGCAATCGCCTTGGCCGGGGACAGGCCCTTGGGGCAGGCATTGGCGCAGTTCATGATTGTATGGCAGCGATAGAGTCGGAACGGATCTTCCAGCTCGTCCAGCCGTTCGCCGGTCATTTCGTCACGGCTGTCGGCGAGCCAGCGATAGGCCTGCAACAGAATCGCGGGGCCAAGGAACTTGTCGCTGTTCCACCAATAGCTGGGGCAGCTGGTCTGGCAACAGGCGCACAGGATGCATTCGTACAGTCCGTCCAGCTTGTTGCGGTCTTCGGGCGACTGCAGCCGTTCTTTGCCGGACGGCGTCGGTGTAACCGTTTTCAGCCAGGGCTGGATCGAGGCATATTGGGCGTAAAAATGGGTGAAATCCGGTACCAGATCCTTGATCACTTCCATATGCGGAAGCGGCGTGATCGTAACCTTGTTGCCGCAATCCTCGATCGCTGTGGTACAGGCGAGCCCGTTCTTGCCGTTTATATTCATCGCGCAGGAGCCGCAAATGCCTTCACGGCAGGACCGGCGGAAAGTCAGCGTGGCGTCCTGCTCCGATTTCATCTTGATCAAGGCGTCGAGCACCATCGGGCCGCACTCGTCCGTATCTATTTCAAACGTGTCGTAGCGCGGATTTTCGCCCTTGTCGGGATCGTAACGATAGACTTTGAACGGCCGCTTCTTTCCGCTGGTTAGCGCTTGATGCAACTCACCCGTTTTGCGGATCTTGCTATTCTTGGGCAGCGTGAAAGTGGCCATGTCTGTCGGGTTCCCTTGTTCTGCGGATCGGCATAACCAAGAAATGCCGGTATCTCAACCGTTTTGCACTGCAAAAATGACGGCGCGGCTTTCAAATCGTGCAATCAGTTATGGCGCTCGAAAAAGGCAACCATGTCCTCCAGCACCGGCGCTTTGTAGCGAAACGGTTTGGCGACCGCCATCATGATGTCGAGATGATCGACATCGGGATACTCGACATATTCCACCTTGCCGCCCGCTTCGCGGATTTTGTCGCGCAGGGTCCTGCTGTTGCGGGGCTTGACCTGCGTGTCATCGGTACCGCTCGAAAGCCACAGGGGCGGCGCATCCGCGCGGACGAAATTGACCGGCTGAGTCATTTGCGGGTCCGGATAATCGCCAAAGCTCTGCTTGGTGGTTTCCGAGTCAAACGGATAGAAATCATAGGGTCCGGCCAGCGCCGCGACGCCGCGGATCAGGTCAGGTGACTTGCCTTCCCGGCCCAGCCACTGTGGATCGAGAGCCAGCATCATCGCATTATAGGCCCCGGCAGACTGGCCGGAGAGGAAAATACGCCGTGTATCGCCGCCCAATTGACCGATGTTGTCATCCACCCAGGCCAGTGCCTTGGCGCTGTCTTCAAGGAAGCCGGGAAAGCGCGTTTTCGGAAAAAGCCGATAGTCCGGCAGCACGACCATGAAGCCCCGATTGGCCAGCGCCCGGCCGGTGAAGGCATATTGGTCCTTGGCACCATCGCGCCAGCCGCCGCCGTAGATGAAGACAATGACCGGAAGCGGCTTGGTCACGCCATTGTCCGGAGTCCAGATATTGAGCCCGAGCCCCAGCTTCTCATCGTAAATCTGGTCCTGCACCAGCAGCCTGGCATTGCTGTCACCTGGGATGACATTATTGACCATATCCAGCTGCTTCGGTCCCGGCTGCGAGAAGAACCACCAGGCCAAGCCGCCAACGGCCAGCAGCAGCGCCGCGATGAAGAGAAACCATTTCATCGGAGAGTCCTAGCCACTCGCTCAGGCGCTGGCAATGGCGCTCCAGTCGATCGGTTGATGACGATCCAGCGCGGCATCGGCAGCTGGCATGGGATATTTCAGCCCGTTGCCACAATTGAACAATATTGCCCGGTCGGACTTGTTGATCAGGCCGTCGTCCAGCGCTTGCAAATAGGCAGCGGCCGTGGCCGCTCCTTCCGGACAGAGCAACAATCCGTCCTGCTGGCCAATGCGTTGCTGCGCCGAAAGGATGGCATCATCCTCGACCGCGATGGCGAAGCCCCCTGAATCCCGCACCGCCTGCAATATCAGGAAGTCACCGATAGCCACCGGTACGCGTATGCCGGCGGCCACAGTATGGGCATTTTCCCACAGGGGCGCATGGTCCAGCCCCTTTTTCCAGGCATCGACAATCGGCGCGCAGCCTGTGGCCTGTACGGCAACCATACGCGGTCGCTTTGAGCCAATGAAACCGATCTCCTGCAGCTCGTCAAACGCCTTCCACATCCCGATCAGGCCGGTACCGCCGCCGGTCGGGTAGAAGATCACATCGGGCATTTCCCATCCCAGCTGCTCGGCCAGCTCGAGACCCATCGTTTTCTTGCCTTCGATGCGGTAGGGTTCTTTCAGTGTCGACAGGTTGAACCAGCCCATTTCCGCCTCGCCGTCCGCAACGATCTTGCCGCAATCGTTGATCAGGCCGTTCACCCGCCAGATCTTGCCGCCCTGCAGCGCTATCTCCCGAACATTCACCTCGGGCGTATCGTCCGGGCAGAAAACAAATGCTTCCATTCCGGCACGCCGCGCATAGGCAGCCATGGCGGCCCCAGCGTTGCCATTGGTCGGCATGGCGAGCCGCTTCAGGCCCAGCTCCTTTGCCATCGACACGGCCATGACCAGTCCTCGCGCCTTGAACGATCCCGTCGGTAGTCGGCCCTCGTCCTTGACGATCACTTGGGATCCGAGCGAATTGTCCAATGCAATCAGCGGCGTCATATCCTCGCCCAGCGAGACTATATTGGCGGCGCTGGCGACCGGCAGCAACTCGCGGTACCGCCAAAGGTCGGCCGGACGAGCGGCCAGCTTTTCCTTGGTCAGCGTTCCGGCCACTGCCGACAGATCATAGCGGACCAAAATGGGCGCTCCGGCGGGCGACAGGTTTTGTATCGTACCCGCGGGCAGAAGCTCTCCGGTTTTGGAACATTCCAGGTGGGTGACGAAATTGGCGATATCCGCCTTGCAATTATCTTGTTTCATACCGCCTAGCTAGCAGCCGGCGACCGGCAAGCCAGAAAAAAATCAGCCTGGTCGAACCGGCCGAGCAATTATATTCGATTTCCAGACACAGGCCCGACAATAGAGAGATAGAAAAAACTGGATTTTGCGATAAAGAAAGGCTCAACCGCCGGATTACATGTTGGAGAAGTTGAAACCTGTGTCGCGAAAAATGCTCTCCAGATGGTCCAGCAGCGAGGATTCGCTGATCCGCGTGTTTCGGAACAGCAGCTGGCTGTTTTCTGCCAAAGGCGTGGGCGCTGTCCTGAGCATTTTTTACCTTGCCATCCTGACGCGGTCCCTTGGCGTTGCCGGATTCGGGGAATTCATGGTCATAGTCGGCGCGATTCAGGTTCTGACTGCGATCCTGAAACTCCAGACGTGGCAAGCGGTGGTCCAGTTCGGTGTACCCTATCTGCTGGCCGGCCAGCACAAGGCCTTTCGAAGATTGTCCGCGCAAAATTTCTGGATCGAATTCATCGGCGGACTGGTTGCCTGCGCCGCCCTTTGGCTGATGCTTCCCTTTGGTGCCGAGCAGTTTGGCTGGAGCATTCCGGTCGAGCAGGCGATCATGGGCTATGGCGTGATAGTTTTTCTCTCGGTCCGTTCCACACCGACCGGCATATTGCGCGCCCAGGATCGTTTCGGCGGCAATGCTTTTGGCGATGCCATCATTCCGATCGTGCGCTTTGGCGGAGCGCTGGTCCTGTTCGTCACCCACCCCTCGATGACCGGTTTCCTTATCGTCTGGGGGTTGTCCGAATTTGTCAGCTTTGTCGTGATGTGGCTGATGGTGTGGCGCCGCGATGATTCGGTCCGCCCGCTGTCCGATGGGGCTACAATAACGGCAGTGCCGCCAAGCCGAAGGGAATTTGCAGCCTTTCTGCTGTTCACCAATCTCGCCTATCTGGTCAGCGTCATCCGCGAACGACTGGTGGTTGTCATTGTCGGTTTCTTCGTTGGCCCTGCCGCTGCCGGACTGTTCCGGCTCGCGGACCAGATTGCCAACAGTCTCAACCGGCTTGCGGAGGTGTTCGCCCGCCCGCTGTTTGCTGAGCTGTCCCGATTGTTCGCGATCGGCCAGTCGCGCCAGTCCCGGGCTCTGTTCTGGCGATCCCTGCGCGTTTCCGCCATCAGCGGCGGCGTCCTGTTCATCGGCCTGTTCGCGCTGGGCCAGAATATCATCGCGCTGATTTCGGGGCCCGAATATCTCGCCGCCTATCCGCTTTTGCTGCTGCTGGGGGCTGCGACGATCATCAGTCTGGCCGGGCTCGGGCTCGAACCGCTGCTTCAGGCAGCCGGACGCGCGCGCAATGCGCTCGTCGCACGGGTCCTTGGACTGGTTGCACTCGGCTTGTTGCTTGTCATGTTCTTGCCGACCTTCGGCACAATCGGGGCCGCTTGGGCAATGCTGGTCTCGGCGATATTGACGACCATAATCCTGTTTGTCTCCAGCCGCGCCGCGATCAGGGCCCCGCAAACCTCCACTCCCGATTCCCCGACTGTATAATCGTCAACCGCAATAAAAAAGGCGGCCCTCGGGCCGCCTTTTTCGCAATTCGATATTGGGTTGCTTAACGCTTGGAGAACTGGAAGCTCTTGCGCGCTTTCGCCTTGCCGTATTTCTTCCGCTCGACCTTGCGGCTGTCGCGGGTCAGGAAGCCTGCCGCCTTGACGGTAGCGCGCAGAGTCGGCTCATATTTGGTCAGCGCCTGCGAGATACCGTGCTTGACCGCACCGGCCTGTCCCGAAAGACCGCCACCCTTGACCGTAACGTCAACATCATACTGGCCTTCGCGTTCGGTAATCGCAAACACCTGGTTGAGCACCAGACGCAGGGTCGGGCGTGCAAAATAGGTTTCCTGATCGCGGCCATTGACCGTGATCTTGCCCTTGCCAGGCTTCAGCCACACGCGGGCAACCGCATCTTTCCGGCGACCGGTTGCATAGGCCCGGCCAAATTTGTCCAGCTCCTGCTCGCGCAGCGGCATGGTGGATACGGGTGGTTCAACGGCTGCAGGAGTTGCTTCGCCTTCAGCGGCGGCAGGTGCGTCAACCACGGCCGCGCCAGCGATATCTTTCAGATCAGCGAGATCGGTTTTTACATCAGACATTATGCGCCCACCTTATTCTTACGGTTCATCGAAGCGACGTCGAGCGCCACCGGGTTCTGGCCGGCATAGGGATGCTCGGTACCAGCGAAAACATGCAGAGCCCGCATCTGGGCAAAGCCAAGCGGTCCCTTGGGGATCATACGCTCGACAGCTTTTTCCATGACCCGCTCGGGGAAACGGCCTTCAAGCACCTTTTCCGCGGTCGTGCCGCTGATGCCGCCAGGATGGCCGGAGTGCTTGTAATAGGTTTTCTGCTTGGTCTTGTTGCCGGTGAACTTCACCTTTTCGGCATTGATCACGATGACATGATCGCCACAATCCACATGCGGGGTATAGCTGGGCTTGTGCTTGCCGCGCAGAATATTGGCAATGATCGAGGCTACCCGGCCGACGACCAGATCTTCGGCATCAATAATATGCCATTTTTTTTCGACTTCAGCAGGCTTTGCCGACTGGGTCTGTTTGGTGATACCCTTCATGGGGTGGCTCCTTCTTGGAGAATGGGATTCAGAAATAACAAATGCCGAACGATCCTGATTCGCAGGTGTCCGGCAAACTGGGGCGCTATTGGCGCTGTTATCACCGCAAGTCAAGCGAAAGTGGGGCTTAGCAAACGGGTATAATGATACCCTATCCGGTTTGCAACCCGAATGACCAGCAATATCGAACGGTCTTGGGATCAGTAAAATGTGTCCTTTTACCGCGCAGGGCGGCCAAGCAGATGCACACCCCACACGGTCGCGGCAACCACCAGCGCGCCCACCGCCTGATGCAACACCGCCAGATAGATATCGATCCCGGTCATCACGGTCGCTATGCCGAGCAAGATCTGGCTACCGAAGGCGATATGGATGGCAACGGAGGCACGGCGATCGATCGACCGGACCTTCCGCGCCAGTATGACCAAAAAGCCGACCGCCACCCAGGCCCACCAGCGGTGAATGAAGTGGATCAGATAGGGGTCATTGTTGAGCGCGGTCCATATACCCGACGCCCAGTCGATCCCGCCAGGGATGAAATATTCGTTCATCAGCGGCCAGCTGCTGGCAACATAGCCCGCGTTGAGACCCGCAGTATAGGCTCCGAACAGTAGCTGGATGAGCAATACCACCAATACCGCAAAACCCAGTCCGGTCATGCGCGCAGACCGGTCATTACCGCGCGCCAGCTGGCGCAGATCGAGTGCCGTCCAGACCAGGCCGCCGAGGATGACCAGCGCCGTCAGCAAATGCACCGCCAGCCGGAAATGACTGACATCGGTGCGTTCGCTGAGTCCGGAACTTACCATCCACCAACCGATCGTTCCCTGCAGGCCGCCCAGCGCGAGCAACGCAACCAGCCGCCAGCCATAACCGGACGGGATCGCCCGCTTGACCCCAAACCAGAGCAGCGGCAGCGCAAAAGCCACGCCGATCAGGCGTCCGAGCAGACGATGCACCCATTCCCAGAAATAGATGAATTTGAAATCCGCGAGGGTCATTCCGGCTGGTCCGCTGATTTCCAGATATTCAGGAATTTGCTGGTATTTCTGGAACTCCGAGAGCCAGTCCGCCTCGCTCAATGGCGGCAAAGCGCCAGTAATCGGCTTCCATTCGGTAATCGACAGCCCCGACTCGGTCAGCCGCGTGATGCCGCCGACGACGACCATAATGAACACCAGAAAGGCAACAGAATAGAGCCAGTTGGATATCGCTACCGGGCGAGCTCTTGCCGCGCCAGCCGACAGTTTCAGGGCGATCGGATCGGTCATCCGCCGCTATGTGGAATTAAAATTCTGCTCTGACAACCAGAAATGAAGGTCAGGCCTCGAAATCTCATAAATGTTATGTTGTATCTTAACACGCATTTTCCTATATTGGTTGCAAGCAATAGAAGTGAGGCAGTGAGTCGTGTTCACGACAGCGAAATTCTGGGACAAAAATGGCCTGCTGGTCCGTGACGGCCTGTGGGACCGCTTGGCGGTGCTGGTGTCCGGCCTGTGCCTGGTGCATTGTGTCTCGACCATCGCTTTTGTCGCAATCCTGTCTTCTGCAGGCGGCATGCTCCTGGACCCGTTGATCCACGAGATCGGCCTTGGCATTGCCATCGCCCTGGGCTTGTTCACCCTCGGACGCGGAGTGATGGATCATGGCTACATCATGCCGGTGGCTGTCGGCAGCCTGGGACTGGGCATGATGATGGGTGCGATCACCCTTGGCCATGACGGCGGCCACGGTGGCCGGGAAATTTTCTACACCATGCTGGGTGTTGGATTGCTCGCACTCGCCCATGACCTGAACTACCGCGCCACCCATTAATCAGCGCCCCATTGCCCTCGCGGCGAAACATCCCTAAATTATCTTCATGGGAAAACATGATCATCTTGAGCATCACGGCGATTCTTTGGCGGACGCAGCACGCGCCAATCTCGAAAAGTCCGGTGAAAAATGGACCGAGACAAGAGCCGCAATTTTTGACGCGCTGGCCGGATTCTCCCGCCCTGCGTCCGCCTATGACATAGCCGAGCTGGTTTCGGTCGCGCGGGGCAAGCGCGTCGCGCCGAACAGCGTGTACCGGATACTCGACCTGTTCGTAGCCAACAATCTCGCGATGCGGGTCGAAAGCGCCAATGCCTATCTGGCCAACAGCCACCCCGGGTGCGAGCATGACTGTATCTTCCTGGTCTGCGACACATGCGGCGAGGCGACGCATATTGATGACGACTCCCTGTCGCAACAAGTCCGCAGAGTTGCAAAAACCGAAGGGTTCAAATCCATCCGTCCGGTTATCGAGGTGCGCGGCATTTGCCAGAAATGCAACTGATCCACCTTTCTTGTCAGCTAATGTTAACCGGCTGCCTGCTGAAAGTTCGACAGAGCAATGCGATGCCGTTAAAGATGGTGTCAAACAGGGAGTGAATATGCCGGTTTCGAATACACCTTTGCTGGATGATGTCTCCTTTCCAGCCGATTTGCGCAAGTTAAAGCCCGCTCAGCTCCGCCAGTTTGCGGACGAGTTGCGTACCGAAGTGATCGATACCGTATCCACAACCGGCGGACATCTGGGTGCCGGCCTGGGCGTGGTCGAGCTGACGACTGCCATCCATTATGTCTTCAACACACCGGAAGACCGGCTGATCTGGGATGTCGGCCATCAATGCTATCCGCACAAGATCATTACCGGACGCCGGGACCGGATCCGGACCCTGCGCCAGGGCGGCGGCCTCTCCGGCTTCACGAAACGGTCGGAAAGCGAATATGATCCCTTCGGCGCCGCGCATAGCTCGACATCGATCAGCGCTGCCCTCGGCTTTGCGATCGCCAACAAACTGAACGACAAGCCCGGTCGCGGCATAGCGGTAATCGGCGACGGCGCGATGAGCGCCGGCATGGCCTATGAAGCGATGAACAATGCCGAGGCCGCCGGCAACCGGCTGGTTGTGATCCTGAACGACAACGACATGTCGATTGCGCCGCCGGTTGGCGGGCTGTCCGCCTATCTCGCCCGCATCGTGTCGTCCCGCGAATTCCTGGGCGTGCGCCAGCTGGCCCGCCGGATCGCCAGCAAGCTGCCCAAGGCACTTTATGACGCGGCGCGGAAAACCGATGAATATGCCCGCGGCATGACCATGGGCGGCACCCTGTTCGAGGAACTGGGCTTCTATTATGTCGGTCCGATCGACGGTCACAATCTGGACCATCTGATTCCCATATTGGAAAATGTGCGCGATGCGGCGGAAGGCCCCTGCCTGATCCACGTAGTCACCGAAAAGGGCAAGGGTTACAAATTTGCCGAGGAAGCGGACGACAAATATCACGGCGTGGCAAAATTTGACGTGATCTCCGGCAAGCAGGACAAGGGGCCAGGCGGCGGCCCACCGGCCTATCAGAATGTCTTTGGTGAAACGCTGGCCAAGCTGGCCGACAGCGATCCGAGAATCTGCGCGATTACCGCAGCCATGCCCTCCGGGACCGGAGTCGACAAATTTGCCAAGGCACATCCCGACAAGGCGTTTGATGTCGGCATCGCCGAACAGCATGGCGTAACCTTTGCCGCCGGTCTGGCAGCGCAGGGCATGCGGCCTTTCTGCGCCATCTACTCGACCTTCCTGCAACGCGCTTACGATCAGGTCGTCCACGACGTGGCGATCCAGAATCTGCCGGTCCGCTTTGCCATCGACCGCGCCGGCCTGGTCGGAGCGGACGGCAGCACCCATGCCGGGAGCTTTGATATCACCTATCTGGCGACCTTGCCCAATATGGTGGTGATGGCGGCTGCGGACGAAGCCGAACTGGCGCATATGACTTACACGGCCGCCTTGCACGACAGCGGCCCGATCGCCTTTCGCTATCCGCGCGGCAATGGCACCGGCGTCCCGATTCCCGACAAGCTCGAACAGTTGGAAATCGGCAAGGGCCGGATCATCAAACAGGGCACAAAAGTCGCGATCCTGTCGCTCGGTGCCCGGCTCGAGGAAGCAAAAAAAGCGGCCGAACGGCTCGAAGCACGAGGCCTTAGCACTACGGTTGCCGATCTGCGCTTTGCCAAACCGCTCGACGAGGCCCTGATCCGCAAATTGCTGACCACCCACGAAGTGGCGGTGACGGTCGAGGAAGCCGCTGTCGGCGGCCTCGGTGCGCATGTGCTGACCTATGCGTCCGACAACGGCCTGACCGACGCAGGACTGAAGATTCGCACAATGCGTCTGCCCGATATTTTCCAGGACCATGACAAGCCGGAGTTGCAATATGCCGAGGCGGGCCTGGATGCGGACGGCATTGTCGATACCGTCCTCAAGGCATTGCGGCACAACAGCGCCAGTGTCGAAGATGCAGGCGCACGGGCCTGAAGCATATTGTCGCTTGTGATTGCCGGAAACCGACATTAGGCGATTGTGCCATGCCACCAGAACTTTCCCATATCGATCACTGGATTTTTGATCTCGACAATGTGCTCTACCCGGCCGAGTGCGATCTGTTTGCGCTGATCGACATCAAGATGGGCGAATATATTGCCCGCGCGCTGGACTGCGATCTGGTCGAAGCCAGGAAAATCCAGAAGACGTTCTTCCACGACCACGGCACAACGCTGGCCGGCCTGATGCATAACCATGGTACCGATCCGGCCGACTTTCTCGATTTTGTCCACAATATCGACATGGACCGGCTGTCACCGGCACCACGCGTGCGGGCGGCAATTGAAGCGCTGCCGGGCGAGAAACTCGTCTTCACCAACGCCGACCGGCCCTATGCCGAGCGGGTGCTGGAAAAACGCGGCCTCGGTGGCCTGTTCCACCAGATGCACGACATAATGGATACCGGTCTCGTGCCCAAGCCGCAGGACGGCGCCTATCACAGCATGATTGCCGCGACCGGCATCGACCCGGCCCGGGCGCTGTTTGTCGAGGATATGGCGCGCAATTTGCGTCCGGCGAAAGAACTGGGCATGACAACCGTCTGGATCAATACGGGCGCAGAATGGGCTGGCCGGGAACATGATCCGGCCTATATTGACCACGAAATAACCGATCTGGAAAGCTGGGTGACTGGCCTCCATAGCGCAAAGGAAGAACAGCCGGCATGACCAAAGCATTGCAGACCGTAATCGACAACGCCTGGGACAAGCGCGAATCCCTCGGTCTCTCCACCCAGGGAGCGGAGCGCGACGCGGTCAACCAGGCGCTGGCCATGCTCGACAACGGCACCGCGCGCGTCGCGGAGAAAAAGGATGGCCAATGGGTTGTCAACCAGTGGCTCAAGAAGGCCGTGCTGCTGTCCTTCCGGCTCAACGACAACCATGTGATCGAAGGCCCCGGCGGTGCCAATCACTGGGACAAGGTGCCCAGCAAATTTACCGGCTGGGGCGAAAACCGTTTCCGCGAGGCCGGCTTCCGCTCGGTCCCCGGCTCTATTGTCCGGCAGGGCGCGTTCATCGGCAAGGGCGTCGTGCTGATGCCGAGCTTCGTCAATATCGGCGCCTATGTCGATGAAGGCACGATGGTCGACGGCTGGGCCACGGTCGGCAGCTGCGCCCAGATCGGCAAGAACGTCCATATCTCGGGCGGCGCCGGGATCGGCGGCGTGCTCGAACCATTGCAGGCCGGTCCGGTGATCATCGAGGATGGCGCCTTCATCGGTGCCCGCGCCGAAGTCGCCGAAGGCGTCCGTGTCGGCGAAGGTGCGGTGCTCTCGATGGGCGTCTATCTCGGCGCATCGACCAAGATCGTCGACCGGATCACCGGCAAAATCTGGATCGGTGAAGTGCCGCCTTATTCGGTCGTCGTTCCGGGCACCTTGCCGCCAAAGGTGAATGTCGACGGCATGCCCGGACCAAGTCTGTATTGCGCTGTGATTGTCAAGACGGTCGATGCGCAGACCCGGTCGAAAACCGGTATCAACGAATTGCTGCGCGACTGATGGGCACGTCGGTCAATCAGGTGAAGGTCACGCTGGAGCCGAATGACCACCCCTATCGCAATGGCGCCTGGACGCCGGTCTTTGAAGAACTGGACACAGACGAGCTTGAAATAATCGGCACCATTCCTGCCGATATTGACGGCATTTACGTCCGCTATACCGAAAATCCGGTACATGACAGCCTCGGCCGCTACCATCCTTTTGATGGTGACGGCATGATTCACACCCTGCGGATCAAGGGCGGCAAGGCGACCTATCGCAACCGGTTTGTCCGCACCGCGGGATTCGAGGCAGAACAAAAAGCCGGCGGACCGCTCTGGCCTGGGCTGATGGGCAATCCGCACGACGCGCTGCAGCCCGGCATGACCGCCCATGGCAGCGTCAAGGACAGCAGTTCGACGGATGTCGTCGTCCACGCCGGCGCGATCCTCTCGACATTCTATCTTTGCGGCGAGGGCTACCGGCTGGACCCGGAAACGCTGACGACGCTCGGCCCCGCCGACTGGGTGCCGGCCCATGGCATTTCGGCCCATTGCAAGGTCGACGAGGCGACCGGGGAATTGCTATTCTTCAACTATGCGATCGAAAAACCCCATTTCCAGTATGGTGTCGTCGGTCCCGACAATCAGCTGAAGCATCTGGTCCCGATCGACCTGCCCGGTCCGCGCCTGCCGCACGACATGGCGTTCACCGAAAATTTCGCGATCTTCAATGACTGCCCGCTTTTCTGGAAAGAGGAGCTGTTCGAGCGCAAGCTCAGAATCCCCGCCTACCATCCCGACCTACCGACACGTTTCGGAATCCTGCCGCGGATGGGGCAACCCGAGGAAATCCAGTGGTTCGAGGCAAAGCCGACCTATGTGTTGCACTGGGCCAATGCCTACGAGGATGGTGACGAAGTCGTGCTCGACGGCTATTTCCAGAACGACCCGGTGCCGCCGCCGCTGACCGATTTCCCGCCCGGCTATGAAAGCATGGGCGCCAGTCTCGACCTGCACAGCTTCAAGCCCGAACTGCACCGTTGGCGGTTCAACCGGAAGACCGGCGAGACCAGAGAAGAGACCCTGTTCGCCGACTATCCGGTCGAATTCGGCATGTTCAATCCCGACTATGCCGGAAGGCCCTATCGCTATGTCTACAGCGTCACCGGCGAGCCCGGCTGGTTCCTGTTCAACGGCCTGACCAAACATGATCTGGAAACCGGCGAATCGGAACATGTCTCGTTCGGGGAACAGCGTTTCGGCTCCGAAGCCCCCTTCATCCCGCGCGCCAACGCCCGGTCAGAGGATGACGGCTATCTGATCAGCTTCATCACCGATATGAAACAGGACCGGTCGGAATGTATCATCATCGATGCAAAGAATCTGTCCGCCGGACCTGTCTGCACAATCGTCCTGCCGCACCGGATATCCAGTGGGACGCATGCCTGCTGGGCGAACGGCGATCAGCTTTAAAATAGCCGTGCTCCGCACTTGATGCGGAGCCCTGGCGGCAAGGACAATTCGCCATATCCAGAGCTCCGCATCAAGTGCGGAGCACATCAATCAAACAATTCCGCGTCACTTGCCTTTCCCGCAGGCGGATTCAGTCCGAGATGCTTCCACCCACGGTCATTCAGCGCCCGCCCTCGCGCCGTCCGGGCAATCAACCCAAGCTGGATGAGATAGGGCTCGATCACTTCCTCGATCGTGTCGCGCGGTTCGCTGAGACCAGCGGCCAGCGTTTCCACGCCCACGGGTCCACCCTTGTAGATATCCGCGATCATATGCAGATAGCGCCGGTCCATGGCGTCAAGACCGATATGGTCGACCTCCAGCCGGGTCAGCGACTCATCAGCGACCTTCTTGTCGACTATCTTGGTCCCGGCGACATTGGCAAAGTCCCGCACGCGGCGGAGCAGGCGGCCGGCGATGCGCGGCGTGCCCCGCGCCCGGCGGGCCACTTCGGTCGCACCATCCGGCGCGATATCGAGACCGAGCAGCCGCGCCGCCCGGTGGACAACCTGTTCCAGTTCCCCGGTCGAATAGAAATTGAGCCGCACCGGAATCCCGAACCGGTCGCGCAGCGGCGTGGTCAATAGCCCCTGTCGCGTGGTCGCACCGATCAGGGTGAAGGCCGGCAGATCAATCCGCACGCTGCGCGCCGACGGCCCCTCGCCGATGATCAGATCCAGCGCCCGGTCCTCCATCGCCGGATAGAGCACTTCCTCGACCACCGGATTGAGCCGGTGGATCTCGTCGATAAACAGGACATCGCCTTCCTCGAGATTGGTCAGCAGCGCCGCCAGGTCGCCGGACTTGGCGATGACTGGCCCCGAAGTCGCCCGAAACCCGACCCCCAGCTCCCGCGCAATAATCTGCGCCAGCGTCGTCTTGCCCAGCCCCGGCGGCCCAAAGAACAGCACATGATCCAGCGCCTCGCTGCGCCCCCTGGCCGCCTCGATGAACACCCGCAAATTCCCGCGCGCCGCCTCCTGCCCGATAAATTCGTCGAGCGTTTTCGGACGCAGGGCCGCGTCGATGTCTTCGACCTTGCGTTCGGGGGATTGGAGACGGTCTTCAGGGTCGTTCATTCTTTATCGCCATTCTCAAAAATCATCTCAACTTCTCGAGCGATAGGAGTGGGCATGACAGTGTTTGGTGTCGGGCTTCCAACGGGTGGAAGCTCAGCCAACACATCATCTTTGTTATCAGCAAAGGTCGAAAAACGTATTGCTCCATCACCAGGTTGAGTGCCTCCAAACTTTATTTCCAGTATGGACAGACGATCAGAACGCCACAGATCAATCTCGCTATTCCATTCTCGCCACGAAACATTGGGCGGAAATTTATGACCATAACACTGCAATATTCTGCGCGGGAGCATCGATTGAAATTCGAATGACACATTTCCATTTACCAACCAACTGCAAAGGTCTTTTGCCACTTGGTCTCCGGAATTAGAGCAATCGAATCCCCACTCAACCAACCAGACCCCGCGCCATTGCAGCTCTATCCAACGGCGGCCTTCAGGGTTTTCAGTTCCATCAAAACCCGCGCTTTCAAATTTAGCGATTTTCTTACAGATATCGTCTGCTGCGTGCGCAGCCGATGATCCCATCAATACTAAGCCCATAACAACGAAATTTAACTTCCGCTTCATCGCGCCGCCTTCTTCAGTGCCAACCTGACCAGTGCATCCAGCGTCGCGCCATCCCCGGCCTCGGCATCCGCTGCTGCAACCGCAGCGCTCGCATCCGCCGGTTTGAAGCCGAGATTCTGCAGCGCGCTGACCGCATCGGCGCTATTGCTCGAGGGCGCATGGACCACGCCGCCCGCGCCCATCACCGGATCGACCACAATCCCGCCGACCTTGTCCTTCAGTTCATTGACAATCCTGAGCGCCAGTTTCGGTCCGACCCCATTGGCCCGCGTGACCATGGCCTTGTCGCCCGTCGCCACCGCGCGGGATATCTCGCCCTGTTCCAGCGCCGACAGGATCGCCAGCGCAACCTTGCCGCCAACGCCCTGCACCGAGATCAGCAGCCGGAACCAGTCGCGCTCCGAGCCACTGGCGAAGCCCATCAGCCGCATGTCGGTCTCGCTGACCTGCATCTCGGTATAGATGGTCGCACCGTCACCGACCCTGCCGATCGCGGCAATGGTACGCGACGAGCAGAACACCAGATAGCCGACGCCATTCACGTCGAGCACGATATTGTCCGTGCCGATTTCGTCGATGGTGCCGGTCAGTTTTGCAATCATAGGCGTGTTTTAGCGCAGCAGGCGAATCTGTCGAGTTTTTGTTTTGTTCTTATCTTTCTTCGCGCCAGCGGGGCATCAAAATATAGCCTCGCAGAAAGACACAAAGGCACGAAGAAGGATATTTCCTGATCTGATCTTTGTGCCTTCGTGCGATAAAATCCGTTCGTCCTGAGCCTGTCGAAGGACAGCTCCCGGTCGATAGATGCACTTCGACAAGCTCAGTGCGAACGGTATTCCCTATTTTCCCGTCTCACCGCTTCCGGTGATGCGCATGGGTGATCGCTACCGCCAGCGCATCGGCGGCATCCGCTCCGGCCAGCTGGACACCGGGCAGCAGGATCTTGATCATCGCCTGCACCTGGTCCTTGTCCGCCTTGCCGACACCGACCACGGATTTCTTCACCGTGCGCGCCGAATATTCGCCGACGTCGATTCCGGTCCGCGAAGCGCCGAGCAGCACGACGCCGCGCGCCTGGCCCAGCTTCAGCGTACTCTGCGGATTGCTGTTGACGAACACTTCCTCGACCGCCGCACCATCCGGCTTATATTCGAGCAGCAGGTCGGTCAGTTCGAGGTCGAGCTTGAGCAAACGGCTGGCCAGAGCCATTTTGGGGTCGGTCTTGATCTGGCCATTGGCAACATGGGACAGGCGATTGCCGTCCGCCATGATCACACCCCAGCCAGTGGTACCGAGACCGGGATCGAGGCCGAGAATGATCATCTCAGATCGGCAGGCCCATTCGGCGGCCGACAAAGGTCATGATTATATACAGGCTGATCGTCATCCCGCATCCCGCTGCCAGCGACAGCCAGAAACTGATGCCATTGCGCAGCATCATCGGAATCAGCAGAAACATTGGAAGAGATGGAAGGACATACCAGAAGGTCGCCTCGGCGTGCAGCGCCATATTTCCGGCATCCGGACGCGCCCACCAGAGGAAGATCATGCCGAGGATCGATATCAGCGGCAAGGAGGCGACCAGCGCTCCGAAACTGGGCTGTCGCTGGGCAATAGCTGCCACCAGAGCCACGATCACTCCGGCGAGTGCGGCCTTGGCGACAAACTCCCACATCACCCGGCGTTCAACTTTTCCATGATTTCGTCGGACACGTCATAATTGCCCCAGACGGTCTGGACGTCATCATCCTCTTCCAGCATGTCGATCAGGTTGAGCAGCGTTTCCGCCTGCTCCTGGTCCACTTCGACTTGAACCGAGGGCCGCCAGGCGAGTTTCACGCTTTCCGCTTCGCCCAGTGCCTTTTCCAGGGCACCGGACACTTCGTGCAAATCTTCCATCGCAGTCCAGATTTCATGACCGTCGTCATCGGAGGAAATATCGTCGGCGCCGGCTTCCATGGCGGCCTCGAGAACCTTTTCCTCGTCGCCGACGCTGGCCGGATAGTGGATATAGCCGACGCGGTCAAAACCGTGCGAAACCGACCCGCTTTCGCCCAGATTGCCACCATTTCGCGACATAATCGTGCGAACATTGGTGAAAGTCCGGTTATTATTGTCGGTCAGTGTCTCGATGATCAGCGACACGCCGCCGGGGCCAAAGCCTTCATAGCGAATCTCGTTATAGTCATCGCCTTCATTGGCCGACGCCTTTTCAATCGCGCGCTGGATATTGTCCTTCGGCATCGACACCGCTTTGGCGCTGTTCACCGCGAGCCGCAGGCGCGGATTGAAATCCGGGTCCGGCATGCCGGACTTGGCCGCCACTGTGATCTCGCGAGACAGCTTGGAAAATTGCGCCGCGCGCTTTTTATCCTGCGCGCCCTTGCGATGCTTGATATTGTTAAATTTACTGTGGCCTGCCATAGGATTCGTCCGTTACCTGTTATTCTCTTATCGAGGCTCTTTGGCGCATGTTTGAGCCCAACTCAACCATTGGATGGCCGATCGGTCGATTGCGGTCCACGGCCCGCGATCTGATCGCCTTTGTCCGCGCTCCCACGCCGGACGCGCGCGCAACCGGACAGGACCGGCGGGCTGCAGATGTCGCATGGCTATTCCTGCTGAACTGTCTCGTTGTTCTGGCCATCGCCATGGTCCTTTTTCCAATCATGATCGCTTTCGGTGTCGAGATGTCGAATGATATGTCGGCGCTGTTCAACCTCCCGTTCTGGCAGGTCATGCTGATTGTCGTGCTGGTGGGACCGGTCACCGAAGAGTTGATATTTCGCGCGTGGATCGTCGGCACCGCTCGATGGCTGGTCCTGTTTGCCGGCCTTGTTGCCTGGATGGGCGGTTCCTATTTGCTGACGGAGCTCGGCCTTATGGCGTCGGAACAAAGCGCGGCCATCGCGCTGATCGCGATCATCCTGGTTGCGACCCTCATCGGTCTGATCCGGTTCTGGAAATCCTCCGTGCCGGACTGGTATGTCCGGATATTTCCCCTGATCTTCTGGGCCCAGGCGCTGCTCTTCGGATTCGTGCATGTGTTCAACTATGCCGGCGACAATCCGTTGGCTGTTCTGCCCTTTGTCCTGCCGCAAATGGTCGGCGGGCTGATCTGGGGCTATGCCCGGGTTCGCTATGGCTGGTGGTCCAATATCATCATGCACATGGCCTATAATTTTCTCGCTATCAGCGGCCTGCTCTACATGTTGCTCGCCGGAAAGGGCGGCATTTAGCCGACAATGACTGCCGTACCCGATGCGGACACCATCAGCATCGAACCCTTTTCGCCGACGACTTCATAGTCAAGATCCACCCCGACCACCGCATTGGCGCCGACCTTCGCGGCCTCTGCCTCCATCTCCGCCAGCGCTTCATCCCGCGCGCGCTTCAGGACATTTTCATACTTTCCGGACCGGCCACCGACGATGTCGGTGATGCTGGCGAACAGGTCGCGAAACAGGTTGGCGCCGACGATGACCTCGCCAATCACGATACCGCGATAATCGCGAATCGGGTGGCCCTCGATGCCGGGTGTGGTGGTGACGATCATATGGCTTTTCCTCTACATCCTGTCGGGACGGGAGGCTAATGGCCCGCAGCCCTCAGAGCAACCGCTGAAACCAGGCGACATCGCGCCAGTCGCCCATCTTCCAGCCCACCTGCCGATAAATGCCGACCGGGTCGAAGCCCATCGCCCGGTGCAGAGCGATACTGGCGTCATTCGGCAGCGCGATGCCCGCGAACGCCGCGTGCAAGTCCCTGTCTTTCAGGCTCGGCAGCAGCGCTTCATAGAGGCTTCGTCCGATGCCCTGGCGCTTCTGTCGGGCGTCGACATAAACCGCGACATCGCAACTGGTTCGATAGGCACCCCGCGTGCGATGTTCGGACCCGCAGGCATAGCCCATGACCACTCCATCCAGTTCCGCAACCAGCCATGCGTGTGATTGCAGCGCCTTGGCAATACGGTCAGCCATTTCCTCGGTGCCGGGAAACTCCAGCTCGAAGCTGACCCAGCTGTCGGTCACGAACGGCGCGTAGATTTCGGCACAGCGTGGCGCATCGGCGACCGTCGCAGACCGAATCGCGATCATCAGGCCAGGCCGAGCGCCGATTTGTAGGTGTCGAGTATCGCTTCCATTTCCTGCCGGTCGTGGGTCTCCATCTTCCGCAGGCGCACAATCTGGCGCATGATCTTGGCGTCATAGCCCTGCGATTTCGCTTCGGAATAGACATCGCGAATATCGTCCGCCATGCCCTTTTTCTCTTCTTCCAGCCGTTCGATACGCTCGATAAACAGACGCAACTGGTCTGCGGCAACATTGCCTTCACTCATTCTTTCATTCCCTTGATCATGATGTTCGGATTCGAAGCCCGTCTTTAAGAGGCGTCGGCGTTTTTGGCCACGCTTTCCTTCATCTTTTTGAGCCGCTCCGGGGTCGCCTCGGTCTGGTATTTTTTCTTCCATTCGTTCGCCGGCATGCCGTGGATGGCTGCGCGGGCCTCGTCCTTGGTCATCGCGCCGCCCGCGTCGTTGGTCGCCTCCATCACCCAGTCGGCCAGGCAGTTGCGACAGAAGCCGGCAAGCCCCATCAGATCAATATTTTCCGCATCATGGCGATGCTGCAAATGTTTGACCAGGCGGCGAAAGGCAGTGGCGGCGGCGGCATCGGTTATTTGTTCGGTCATGATCGTTTCCGTTGTTTTTTGTTTTTAACCTGTCATGAAATAGGAACAGGCAGGGCGCAGGTAAAGCGCCACAAAGGAATTGTAAAATGGCATCGCCGATCTTCTCCCGCAACCGCAAGGTCAAAGTACTGGCCACGCTGGGTCCGTCCAGCGGCAGCCCGGAAATGATCGAGAAAATGTATCGCGCCGGGGTCGATGCCTTCCGGATGAACATGAGCCACGGCGAGCATCAGGCGCACGCCGCCAATGTGAAGTCGATCCGGGCGCTGGAAAAGAAAATCGGCCGGCCGATCGCCATCCTCGCGGACTTGCAGGGGCCAAAGCTGCGCATTGGTACATTTGCCATGCCGCCAGTGATGCTGAAAGATGGTGCCCGCTTCACGCTCGACATGCGCAAGGAAAAGGGCGACGCGACCCGCGTCAGCCTGCCCCACAAGGAGATATTGAGCACGCTGCAGCCGGGCCACACCCTCCTGCTTGACGACGGCAAAATCCGGCTCGAAGTCACCAAGGCGGATGGCAAGAGCGTCGAGACGAAGGTGATCGTCGGCGGCGAAATTTCGGACCGCAAGGGTGTCAATGTGCCGGAAGTGGTGCTGCCGGTCAGCTCTCTGACCGACAAGGATCGCAAGGACCTGACCTTCGCGCTCGCGCAGGATGTCGACTGGATCGCGCTCAGCTTTGTACAGCGTCCGGAAGATGTCGCCGAGGCGCGGCGGCTGATCGACGGCAAGGCCGCACTGCTGGCAAAAATCGAGAAGCCTGCCGCCATCGACCGGCTCGACGAGATTCTGGAACTGTCCGATGCGGTGATGGTGGCGCGCGGCGACCTCGGCGTCGAGCTGCTGCCGGAACAGGTGCCGCCACTGCAGAAGAAAATCGTCGCAGCCGCCCGCAAGCTCGGGCGACCGGTGGTGGTTGCCACCCAGATGCTGGAATCGATGATCAAGTCGCCAACGCCAACCCGGGCGGAAGTGTCGGACGTCGCCACCGCCATATATGACGGTGCCGATGCAATCATGCTGTCCGCCGAATCCGCGGTGGGTGACTGGCCGATCGAGGCCGCGACGATGATGGACCGGATCGCGGCCCAGGTGGAAAATGATCCGTCCTATGCCGACCGGGTGCATTTCACCGAAACCGTGCCGGACGAGACCACGGCGGACGCGCTGGCGGCGGCGAGTTACAATATCGCGCGGACGATCGCGACCTCGGCGATCGTCTGCTATACATCGTCCGGTTCAACGGCTCGCCGGATGGCCCGTGAACGTCCCTCGGTGCCGCTGCTGGTGCTTACCCCCAACCGCCATACCGCCCGGCGCGTCGGATTGCTGTGGGGTGCCTATGCCGTTGTCACGCGGGACGTTTCCGATTTCGAGGAAATGATTGCCAAGGCCAAGCGCATGGCCTTGCGCCACAAGCTGGGCCAGGCCGGGTCGCGGCTGATTGTCTGCGCGGGTGTACCGTTCGGTACGCCGGGTTCGACCAATCTGCTCCATGTCGTTCGGCTCAGCGGAGATGAGCTCAAGCGCAACTAGAGCAGGTGCAAGGCCTTCAATTCGCGTTCGAGCTGGTTCACGTCCTTGAAATGATGGCTCGCGAGACCAATCGCTTCGGCAGCCATGACATTGTCCTCCCGGTCATCGATAAACAGGCATTGCTCTGGGCGCCGCGCGAATCGGTCGAGTGCCAGTTCGAAAATGGCGGCATCCGGCTTGATCAGCTTTTCTTCGCCGGAAATGATGATATCGGAAAATATCTCGAATATCGGTGCCGTTGGCCGAAACTGGGCCCAGGATTCAGCCCCGAAATTGCTGATGGCGAACAGCGGAACCTTCCGATTCGCGAGCGCCTCGACGATTTCCAGCATGCCCTCGACCGGCCCCGGTATGGTTTCCGGAAAGCGTCTGGAATAGGCCAGAATATGGTCGGCATATCCGGGAAATTCACGGCTGCGCTCTGCAACCATTACGGCAAAGGACCGTCCGGCATCATGCTGGAAATGCCACTCGGGGGTAACGACATGGGCCAGGAACCAGTCCAGTTCCTCCGGATCGTCGATCAGCTTTTCGAACAGGCAACGCAAATCCCAGCGATACAGCACATTGCCGATATCGAAGATGACGGAATCAATTTTGGAAATGGCAGACGCTTCTGCCATCAGCGGGCAATTAGCCCTGGCGCGCCTTGAACCGGCGATTCGTCTTGTTGATCACATAGGTGCGACCACGACGACGGATAACGCGGCAATCCCGGTGACGGTTTTTAAGCGACTTCAAAGAGTTGCGGACTTTCATTTTGGTACCACGCCTTGATTATCTGAATTTCTTGAGAGCAGCCATGCTGCGTTGAAGCAGGGCAATTAAGGTTGGTAGCCACCAAAGTCAAGCGACCAGCGCTATTCCCCGCGAATTTCGCTCAGTTTGCGTTCCCACGCCAGCGCATGGGCGACAATTTCGTCGAGATCGGCATGTTTTGGCTCCCAGGGGAAGCGGGCCATGATCGCCCGATTGTCGGAAATCAGCGAATCGGGGTCGCCCGCCCGTCGCCCTTCCATGGTTCGCGTTATTTTCAGGTTGGTGACCCGGTCGACGGCATCGAGGACTTCGAGCACCGAAAACCCCCGGCCATAGCCGCAATTGAGCAAATGGTTGCGATTCGGTTCGGCGATCAGCGCCTCGAGCGCCAGCACATGGGCGCTCGCCAGATCCGAGACATGGATATAGTCGCGCACCCCGGTGCCGTCGGGCGTGTCATAGTCGGTCCCGAAGACGGCGACGCTGTCGCGCTTGCCGAGCGCGGCCTCGACCGCAACCTTGATCAGATGGGTGGCGCCGGCGGTCGATTGGCCGGTCCGCGCCTGCGGATCGGCCCCGGCGACGTTGAAATAGCGCAGCGCACAGAAATTGAGGTCATGCGCCGCAGATACATCCCGCAGCATATGTTCGGTCATCAGTTTCGACATGCCATAGGGGTTGATCGGCTGCTGCGGCGTGCTTTCGCTGACCGGGCTTTCCTCGGGCATGCCATAGGTGGCGGCGGTCGACGAGAAAATGAAATGATGGACCCCGCCGTTGACCGCCGATTCGATCAGGCTGCGGCTCTTGGCGCTGTTATTGTGATAATATTTGAGCGGATTCTCGACCGATTCCGGCACGATGATCGAACCGGCGAAATGCATGATTGCGCCGATATTTTCGGATTCGATAATTTGTGCAAGCAAACCGGAATCCTCGATATCGCCTTCATGAAAGGCGACCCCCTCGGGCACCGCCCAGCGAAATCCGGTGGTCAGATTGTCGATCACGGCGACCGGCCAGCCGGCATCGCGCAACGCAAGCACAGCATGACTGCCGATATAGCCGGCGCCGCCGGTGACCAGGATCGTGAACGGTTTCGCCATGGTTCCCATATTCCTTTGGATCGCGTTTTTGGCGGGTTAGCCTGCCAGTATCTCCAATCGGTTAACCGTGACCGCCTGCGGATGCAATTTTTTTACCGCAGTCTCCGGGTTTATGCGCTAATGTGCGACGGGGTGTTTTTTGGAGTAGGTTTTATGGTCGGTTTTCGCTCAATGACGACATTGGTATCGGCGGGATTGCTCTTGTCGGCATGTACGGCGATGACGCCGCCGGTCGACGTTACAAGGTTCCACAACGCGCAAGTCGCTCCGATTGTCCCGGGCAGCGTTGCCATCAACGCAAACTTCGCTGACGAAGGCGACCGAGACAGTATAGAATATATGACCTATTCCGCCGCCCTGCTGCGCGAATTGCAACGGATCGGTTTTACCGAAGCCCGCGACAACGGGGGCAATAGCGAATATATCGTCCGCTACACCATCGACAGAGCGGTGCTCAGCGCCGCCGGCTCCCGCTCCCCGGTTTCGGTCGGCGTTGGCGGCAGCACCGGCAGCTATGGCTCGGGCGTCGGTGTGGGCATCGGGATCAATCTGAGTGGTCGTCCAAAGGACAAGATCGTTACCGAGCTGTCGGTCCGCATTGCCCATCGCGCCAATGGCAATGTCGTCTGGGAGGGCCGCGCCTCGATCGAGGCCAAGCAGGGCTCGCCGGCGGCGCAGCCCGGCCTTGCCGCATCAAAACTGGCCGAAGCCCTATTCAGGGACTTCCCCGGCGTGTCCGGAACCACTATCAGGGTGCCATGACCATTCAGATCACCAGCGCTTTCGATAGCGGCAATATCGAAGTTCACACCATCACAGGCACCAGCGCCAAACTGTCTATCCGCAAGGACAAGGACAGCGAGTTCTTCCAGTGGTTCCATTTCCGGGTGGCGTGCGAGATTGGCGACGAACTGGAATTGAACATTGGCGGCCTGAACGAATCCGCTTACCCGCAAGGCTGGCCCGACTATGACGCGTGCGTCAGCGAGGACCGCGAATATTGGGGCCGCGCGCCGAGCAGCTACGACGAGAAGAGCGGCACCCTGTCGATCCGCTACACCGCGAGCAGCAATATCGTCTGGTTCGCCTATTTCGCGCCCTACAGTATGGAGCGCCACCATGACCTGATCGCCGAAGCCGCGGGTTTCGAAGGGGTTGCAGTGCGGACGCTCGGTCACAGTCTCGAGGACCAGCCGATCGACTGCGTCGAACTGGGCAGCGGCGAGAAACAGGTCTGGCTCTACGCCCGCCAGCATCCCGGCGAGAGCATGGCCGAATGGTGGATGGAAGGCGCGCTGGACATGCTGACCGACCCCTCGGACCCGCATGCCCGCCTGCTGCTGCAGCATTGCCGCTTCCACATCATTCCCAATATGAACCCAGATGGTTCGCGTAGAGGGCATCTGCGAACCAATTTTGCCGGTACCAACCTCAACCGCGAATGGCATGAACCGAGCGCGGCGAAATCTCCCGAGGTCCTGTGCGTCCGCGATGCCATGGACGAAAGCGGCGTCACCTTTGCCATGGATGTCCACGGCGACGAAGCGATTCCGGCGGTATTCATTGCCGGCTTTGAAGGCATTCCCTCGATCACCGATGCGCAGCTGGCAAAATATCATGACTATCGCAACCGCCTCGCGCAGCGTACCCCGGATTTCCAGACCAAGCTGGGCTATCCCACCGCCGCCAAGGGCAAGGCCAATCTTTCGATGTCGACCAACCAGCTGGCCGAACGTTTTGGTGCGGTCGCAATGACGCTGGAAATGCCGTTCAAGGACAATCGCGATCTGCCCGATAGCGAACAGGGCTGGTCGCCGGAGCGCTGCACATTGCTGGCCCGCGAATGTCTGGCCACGCTGGCCGAGATGATCGACGAGATCTAGCCCAGACCCGGATATGGCGAACGGCAGGACATGGTCCTGGCCCGCCCCGTGACCGGAAGCAGGCAGCCTTAATCAGAATTTCTGAAGCGTCCGGAAACGGCTCGCGCGCGCGCCTCGGCACCCTGCGGGCATAGCGGGTGGACAGCTGGCGCGCGTTCGCGTGCACAACCGGCAAACATCCAAATTTTTCTCTCTATTTCATCCATTTGAATGATGAAACCCTCGCTGCTGCCGAAGATAAGCAGGCCACGGCATTCGAACGATCGAAGCCGGATTTATGCCGTTTACATTAGGGGCTTTGACATGGAAGTTTCGTCTCGCATTATTTGTTATGCGCTGGGTTTGGCAATTTCAGGAGCGGTGCCGGCGAGCGCAGCGACAGCAGCGGATGCCGGGGTTTCGAATGATTCGGGTCCGTCGGCGGATTCCGCAGCGACTTATGGCGAACTCAATGCCCAGCTGAACGACCGCGCGTCCGATCCCGCGTTCAACTATGCCCTCGGCCTGGCCGCGCTCGATTCCGGTCGCTTTGGCGAAGCCATATTGGCGTTCCAGCGGGTGCTGGCGGTGCAGCCGGACAATGTGCGGGCGCAGGCCGAGCTGGCGCGGGCCTATGCGATGGCCGGCGATGTCGATACGGCGCGGGCCGAGTTCGAGACGGTGCGCGGTGATCCCTCAATTCCCGATCCGGTGCGCAACCGGATCGACGGCGTGGTCCGACAGCTCGACACGGCGATTGCCGGGGGCGCATCGGAGATCACCGGCTATTTCGATGTCGAGGGCGGCTATGACAGCAATATCAACACCGCGACCGATGCCATCTCGATCACCTTGCCCCTCTTTGCTTTTCTCGGCCCGGCCACGCTGAACGGCGCGGCGCGCGAGCAGGACGCCGGCTTCTACCAGATCCAGGGCGGCCTGTCCGGCTCGACCCCGCTCAGCCGCCAGACCCGGCTGTTCGGCTCGGTGCTCGGCAACTGGCGCGACAATATCGATACGAGTTTTGTCGACCAGGCCTCGGCGGTCGGCACCATCGGTGTGGCTCATAGCCTGGCCAGCGGCGATGTCATTTCGCTGTCGGGCCAGGGCCAGCGCTTCTGGCTCGGGCACAATGGCTATAGGACCAGCGTCGGCGGCGATGTCCGCTACACCAAGCGGCTGTCCGGCGACCGGGCGCTGTCGGTCAGCGGGCAATATTTCCGGCTCAACTACGACGGCGCGCCCCTGCAGGATGCCGAGCGTTTCTCCGGCAGCATCACCTATGCCGACAAGAATATCTATGGCGGCATCGGCGGCGGCAAGGAAGAGACCCGGCGTCCCGGCGCCGACCAGCTGAGCTATGCTTTTGCCAATGCGCAACTGGGCGGTGAATGGCAGCTGGGCGACAAGGCATCGCTGATCGCCGGCACCAGTATCGAGCATCGCAATTATGACAGCCGCGATCCCTTGTTCCTGAAGGGGCGCAAGGACACACAATATGATGCCTCGCTGGGGCTGCGCTACCGGTTCACCGACGCGATCAGCCTGCGTCCCCGCGTCACCTATACCCGCAACGACAGCAATATCGGGCTCTACGACTATGACCGCTGGACCGCCTCGGTCGGCGCGCGCCTGAGCTTCTAGTTTCAACCACATCACCCTTGGGAGACCCATCATGACCCAGAACCAATATAGAAACACCAGCTTGCTGACCGACATCAAACTGGCCAGCGCCAGCGCGCTCGCAACCACCCTGTTCGCGATCTTCGTGCCAGGTTCGCCGCTGTGGGCGGCGGAGATGGTGTTTTCCTCGCCCGGAAACGGAGCGCCCTCCAGCGACAATGGCGATGGTGAGCAGCAAATCCAGTCGGGCATCGTGCAGCTGAAGCTGGATGACGGCACGATCGTCAGCATCGTCGGCCCGGCCCGCTATTCCCTGTCAGCAGACGGACAATTGTCCGTGGCCAGCGGCAGCTTTACCGCTGCTGCGCCGGCGGGCTCTACGCCCAGACCGATCCTTGCCGGCAATGGCAGCCAGATCGTCCTCAAACCGGGCAGCAGCGCCAACGGCAAGATCGCAGCCGACGGCAGCTTTGCCGGCTTTGCCCTGACCGGCTCGATGCAGGTTGCCAGCAACGGCTC
>TARA_R100001244_G_scaffold43936_3_pt1 | contig 31436 bp, 37 predicted proteins | sample TARA_R100001244 | Tara Oceans TARA_R100001244 (sample SAMEA2621564) | marine metagenome | biome: marine biome (ENVO:00000447); feature: mesopelagic zone (ENVO:00000213); material: "saline water (ENVO:00002010), including plankton (ENVO:xxxxxxxx)" | depth 790 m
CACCTTGCCTGGGCAGCCAGATAAGTGAATCCAATTCAGTAATAATCAGAAAAATTTCCAGCAATAGGAAATAACAGAATCAATACCATGGCGCCTTTCTGACTGAAGAGCCGCGTCATGAGTGCTATCGAATCGCCCCGACCACTGATTTCCACTGCTGCTGGCTCCACGCTGAGCATCACCATCCTGGCTATCTCGGCCTTTCTGATCGTGACCACGGAGTTCCTGATTATCGGCCTGCTGCCGGCCTTGGCCCGTGACCTTGGCATTTCGATTGCCGCGGCCGGTCAGTTGGTCACGCTGTTCGCCTTCACCGTCATGCTCTTTGGCCCACCGCTTACCGCCGCCCTCGCCCACCTCGACAGGAAGAAGCTGTTCGTCTCGATCCTGCTGGTCTTCGCGCTGGCCAACGGCTTGGCGGCAATCTCGTCGAACATCTGGGTACTGGCCATCGCGCGCTTTATCCCGGCGCTGATGCTGCCGGTCTTCTGGGGCACCGCAAGTGAAACGGCAGCCCAACTGGCCGGCCCGGAGAAGGCGGGACAGGCGATTGCCAGGGTCTATCTGGGGATCTCCGCCGCACTGCTGCTGGGCATTCCCCTTGGCACGCTGGCAGCCAATGGTATCGGCTGGCGAGGGGCTTTCTGGCTGCTGGCGGGCCTATCACTGTTGATGGCCATTGCCATGTCGCTATACATGCCGACAGTCGCGCGTACCGCACGCGTCGATTTCCTCAAGCAAGCGCGCATCTTCAAAGAGCCGCTGTTCCTGGCTAACGTCGCACTGTCGATCATCATCTTCAGCGCCATGTTCGTTGCCTACACCTACCTGGCAGACATGCTGGAGCGCGTGGCTGGCGTGGCCCCGGCGCAAGTGGGTTGGTGGATGATGGGCTTCGGCGGCATAGGCCTGATTGGCAACTGGATTGGCGGCAAAGCAGTTGATCGCTCGCCACTCAAAGCCACGGCCTTGTTCGTGGTGCTGCTGGCGGCGGGAATGGCTGCCGTCACGCCCCTGGCTGGCGCCGGTCTGCTCGTCTGCATCGCTCTTGCGCTCTGGGGCATCGCCAACACAGCGCTCTATCCGATCTGCCAGGTACGGGTCATGAACTCGGTGAGCCATTCCCAGGCGCTTGCGGGAACGACCAACGTTTCTGCGGCCAATGCAGGGATCGGTATCGGGGCGATTGTCGGTGGTTTGACGATCCAGACAGCGGGCATCGCCAGCGTCGGCTATGTGGCGGCGGCCGTTGCAGGGCTTGCGCTGCTCGTGATCCCGCTGGTGAGTCGCTTGGCAGCACGCATGTGACGTCCCAATAAGCCGAAACGATCTGCAGTCAGCGAACGTCAGGCCCTTTTCAGGTTTAATACCACCAGTAGCCTTGATCTGCTCAAGCTGAACCTCCTTGTTCTTTATTGCGAGTGCCTTTGCGCACTTCTTTGTCGAGAACGGCTGACCATTTCGGCGAATCTGAGCGCGCCAAAAACCACGGGAAAGCTCAATAACGGAAGCCGCTTCGTGCACACTACGCTTGAAAAACGCAGCACTGAACATTTTTCAACCAACACACTTGATGATGAAAATTTATATGAATCAAGAATTTAAAGATTCATTAGCCCAGCAGGTGTCGCGGAAATTCAGCGTCGCGCCGATGATGGATTGGACTGATCGCCACTGCCGCTATTTCCTGCGCCAACTGTCGCGCCACGCCCTGCTTTACACCGAGATGGTCACCACCGGGGCGATATTGCACGGCGACAGTGCGCGTTTTCTGCGCCATAGCGCGGTGGAATACCCGCTGGCCCTGCAACTGGGCGGCAGCGTGCCGGCGGATCTGGCGGCCTGCGCCAAGCTGGCCGAAGCGGCGGGCTACAACGAGGTCAATCTGAATGTCGGCTGTCCCAGTGATCGGGTGCAGAACAATATGATCGGTGCCTGCCTGATGGCTCACCCGGCGCTGGTCGCCGATTGCGTGAAAGCCATGCAGGATGCGGTCGACATCCCGGTGACGGTCAAGCACCGTATCGGTATCAACGGCCGCGACAGCTATGCCGAGCTGTGCGATTTCGTCGGCACCGTACACGACGCCGGCTGCACCAGCTTTACCGTGCATGCGCGCATCGCCATTCTCGAAGGCCTCTCGCCCAAGGAAAACCGCGAAGTGCCGCCGCTGCGCTATGAGGTAGCCGCGCAGCTCAAGCAGGACTTCCCCGCGCTGGAAATCATCCTCAACGGCGGTATCAAAACCCTGGAAGACTGCCAGCAGCATCTGCAGATCTTCGATGGCGTGATGCTCGGCCGCGAGGCGTATCACAACCCTTACCTGCTGGCGGGTGTCGATCAACAGTTATTCGGCAGTACAGCGCCGATGCTCAGCCGCTTCGAGGCCATGCAGTCGATGCGCGGCTATATCGCGCAACACCTCGCCGAAGGCGGCAGCATGCACCACATCACCCGTCATATGCTCGGCCTCGGCCAGGGTTTCAATGGCGCGCGGCGCTTTCGCCAGCTGCTGTCGGTGGATATTCACAAGACGGCAGAGCCGTTGGCGCTGTTCGATCAGGCCGCGCACTTGCTGCAAAGCCGCTAGGCAAGCAGCCACCAGTTGAGCCGCACCAGCGGCTCGGGTAAGGTCGCGGCATGTGCAACGACAAGGCTGCGTCATGACCTCCAAGCTGGATCAACTCAAGCAGTTCACCACCGTAGTCGCCGACACCGGCGACCTTGATGCCATCACCCGCCTGAAGCCGGTCGATGCCACCACCAACCCTTCCCTGCTGCTCAAAGCTGCGGCCATGCCGCGCTACGGCGAGCTACTGCAAGATGCCGTGCGGGTCAGCCATGGTGACCTGGACTTGGCCTGCGATCGCTTCGGCGTGGCCGTCGGCCTGGAGATTCTCAAGGTGATTCCGGGGCGCATCTCCACCGAAGTGGACGCGCGCCTGTCGTTCGACACTCAGGCCACGTTGCGCCGCGCCGAGCGCCTGGTGGAACTGTACGACCAGGCTGGTATCGGCCGTGAGCGCGTGCTGATCAAGATCGCCTCGACCTGGGAAGGCATTCGCGCCGCCGAGCAACTGGAAAAAGCCGGCGTGCAGACCAACCTCACCCTGTTGTTCTCCTTCGCCCAGGCACAAGCCTGCGCCGATGCGGGCGCGTTTCTGATTTCGCCGTTCGTGGGGCGCATCTACGACTGGTACAAGAAGGCCGAGGGCCGTGATTTTGTCGGGGCGGACGATCCGGGCGTGCAATCGGTAACGCGCATCTACAACTACTACAAAGCCAACGGCCACCAGACCGTGGTCATGGGTGCCAGTTTCCGCAACATCGGCCAGATCGAGCAGTTGGCCGGCTGCGATCGCCTGACCATCAGCCCGGAACTGCTGCAACAACTGGCCGACGATCAGGCTCCCCTGCCGCGCAAGCTCAACGCCGAAACGCTGGGCCAGGCGCAGCACACGCTCAGCGAAAGCCAGTTCCGCTGGGCGATGAACGAAGACGCCATGGCCACCGAAAAGCTGGCCGAAGGCATTCGTCAGTTCGCCCGTGACCAGGAAAAGCTCGAGCGGCTACTGGCCAATAACGCCTGAATGCAAAACGGGGCGCCGATTGTCATCGAGCGCCCCGTGGCATCTGCTCAGGTTTAGCGATTAGTGGTGTTCGAGTGCGCTGACCAGATCATGAAAGGCTTCGCGATTGGACTCGTTCAAGCCCATGAGAATACGGTGAGCTTCCAGTACTTTGGAGCGCACCACCTCTTCCGACTGATCTTGCGAAGGCAGGTCGGCAAGCGAGTCCGGGCAAGGTATCGGCCGATCGACGATATTGAACACCTGATCGAAACCCATCGACTGCAACAGCCGAGTGATGTCCGGGTGGGTGGTGACGACGGTCGGCAGCAAACCAATCTTCTGCCGCGAGAGGATCGACAGCTTTGCCAGCAAACCCAGGGTGGTGCTGTCGATACTACGGGTTTCCGTCAAATCGATGACGATAGCGGAAAAATTCAGCGCGGTGAAAATCTTTTCAATCGTGGCATCCAGCGCGGAACACAAGGTCAGGCGCACTTCGCCGACAAACTTCAGAACGAAGGTCCCGTCCTGCTCGGCAAATTGGATTCTACCGGGGCTCATCCCAGGATTCATGCAAGGTTCCTGCTTAACACCAGCAAGGCGATATCATCCGGCATATCGGCAAGATTGGCCAGCCCCAAGACGTGGCGCAAACCATCCAGGGTTCCGCCTGCCGAGCTGACCAACAGGGGCAGCCCAAGCTCTTTTTCCTGCAAGGTATCGCCGGGCAGCAGATCGAGAATGCCGTCGGAGAGCAAGGTCAGGCTGAACGACTGCGGCAACGTCATCACGTGATCGGTGTATTCGGCTTCATTGAACAGCCCAACGGGTAAACCGCGACCATCCAGATAGCGCGCCTGACCTTCGCTGTAGAGCACCGGCAACGGCAGATGGCCACCGATGCTGTAAGTCAGCTCACCGCTCTGCTCATCGATCACCCCACCCAGCATGGTCACGTGCTTACCCAGCTTGCAGTTGATCAACCCACGGTTGATATGGCCCAGCACTTCCGACGGCTTGAACTCCGGCAGACTGCCATTGCGCCGCGACTCGTAGAGCAGACGCGTGGTCATAAACTTGAGCAGCACGGTGATGAACGCCGAAGAAGCACCATGCCCGGAGACATCCGCCAGATAGAACGCGATGCGCCGCTCATCGACCCGAAAGTAGTCGACAAAGTCTCCGGAGAGGTACAACGACGGAATGATCTGGTGGGCAAATTGCAAACCATCGATCTGCCAGGGCGTGACCGGCAGCATGTTCATTTGCACCTGGCGACCGGCATTCTGATCCTCCTGCAGCAGGTGCAGGCTGGCTTGCAGTTCGCGGTTGGCCGCCTCGAGCTTTTCCCGATACCGCTGATTTTCCAAACGTAGATACGCACGATCCAGCGCACGGCGCACCGAATGCTCGAGCACCGCGAGGTCTTCCAGGGGTTTGATCAGGTAATCGGCGGCGCCCAGGCGCAACGCTTCGACCGCATCGCTCATCACGCCAGCACCAGACACCACGATGATTGGCGTGTCTACCTCCAGCGCATTGATCCGCCGAATCAGCTCCAGTCCATCGACCTGCGGCATGCGCAAATCGCAGATCACCAGATCAGGCTGCTCGCGTTCGAACACTTGCAGACCTTGCAGACCATTACTGGCCTGCAGGACAGTGAAACCACTGTCTTCCAAGTAGGCCGCGAGGCTCGCGCGCACCACTTCGTCGTCATCGATAATCAGCAACGTGGCACTGGTTTTTTGCATGAGGTATCCAGGCAAACTGCGCCGGGGATGGTTGGCGTAAGCGCCAGGCCAACGACCTGCGCGCAGCTACTCGATTCGCATTAAGGCGCAGACGGTACTCCCATCCACACCTTGATTCAAGCGTACGCCGATCGTCGCTGCGCGACTTTACACCTGAAATCGGCGAAGGTTATAAGAGCCGCAGGAAAGCCCCTATAACAAGAGGATAGCGCCCATGAGCCAGAGCGATCACGCTTACAGTGAAAAACGCGATTACATCCGTATGCGCCTGGAAGCGCCCGTTACCCTGCAGCATGCCGGCCGGGATATCGCGGCGCTGTGCCTCGACCTCTCCAGCACCGGCATGCAGCTTGAAGCCGAGTGTGCGTTGAGCATGGGCGACAAGGTCAAGGTGCACATCGCCTCTGAGCATAACGCGCTGCAAGGATTGGACGCAGAAGCCGAGGTGGTGCGCGTCACCGACCTGGACAACGGTCGCCAGGCCTTGGGGCTCGCCATTATCTCGATGACCTGAAGCGCACCGAGCTTAAAACGGAAAAAGGCGGCCCACAGGCCGCCTTTTTCAGTTGCCGGCCGGGCTTAGAAGTCGTCTTCGACCTCGCCGTCCTGCACCTTGAATTCGCGATTCTGTAAGTAAGCATTACGAATGAAGATGTACTTGTCGCCACTGATCAGCTTTTCCGCCGACAACAGGTTGGCGCGGGCATCGACCACATTCACACCGCGGGTGACGTTGCGCGTCGGCACATGCTCCATGTAGGCATAGGGTTGCAGGAAGGAATCCGGCACCTTGCCGACGGTATCGCGCACCGTGCTCGGCCCAAGCAGCGGCAGCACCACATAAGGACCACTGCCCAGCCCCCAGGCGCCCATGGTTTGACCGAAGTCTTCATCGTTTTTTTGTAGGCCCATACGCTGCGCCACATCGAAGAAACCGAGTACACCGAAGGTGGTGTTGAAGATCACCCGACTGGTGTCCACACCAGCATCGTGCAGCTTGCCCTGCAGCAGGTTGTTGGCCAAGTTGCCGACATCACCGAGGTTGCCGAAGATATTGTGTACGCCATCCTCAAGAAACTGCGGAGTAACAGCCTGGTAGCCTTGCGCGACAGGCTTGAGTGCGTAGGTATCGAGGGTATCGTTAAAGCGGAAGATCGCCCGATTGAAGCCCTCCCAAGGATCTTCTTCAGCGGCTTGCGCCACCACTGGCAGCAACGCCAGGCTGACACAGGCAAACAATCGGCCCAGACGCACAATCCAGTTCGCACCGATTACACGCATTGCAGTCTCTCCTTGAGAAAAGTAGTGTGGCGGCCCGCGGCTGCCAGTGAGGCCGCGCAGTATAAGGCCTGAAGCGTCTTAAAAGGCAGCATAGCGGACGAACGAGATGCAGGAAAAACGGTTACTCCATATTGCTCATATCGCCGTGCGCTGGGGCGACATGGACAGCTACGGCCACGTCAATAACGCCCTCTATATGCAGTACCTGGAGGAGGCGCGAGTCGCGTGGTTCGAGCGTCAGGGCATCGCCATGAACAACGTGCCGCAAGGCCCGGTGATTCTGCAAACCCTGCACACCTATTTGAAACCGGTGGTGCACCCGGCCACGGTGCAAGTCGAATTGTTTGCCGGCGTCGTGGGCCGCAGCAGTCTGGTTATCGAACACCGCCTGTCGACCCTGCAAGAACCCGCCGTCACCTGTGGCGAAGGCTATTGCAAGCTGGTCTGGATCGACCACGCCAGCGAGCGCTCCGTGGCCTTGCCGGACAACCTGCGCGCCCTGCTGAGCAGCTGACCTCAGCTGCTGCGCACCGCCCAGCGGCGTCACACGGCGTTCATCGCCCCGTCATGTTCGGTCGTTAACGTGGCCTGGAGCATTCCAAGGACGATCGTCATGCACACGCCCCCTGCCTTTAGTGCCTTGCTGTTCGGCCTGTCTGGCTGCCTGGTGGACTTTGGCGCACGTACGCTGCCCGTAGCCCTGCAACGCCTGTACCCACAGCGTGCTATCGCGCCAAGTGTCGCCGCGCACACAGCCTTACTGCACCTGCTCGAGCGCGAGCCGCAGGCCGCTGAACGGCAGGCGCTCGATCAGGCGCTCAGCGAAGCCGCCAGCGAGCATGCCGAAGCCACCCCCGGCGCCCTGAGCGTGCTGGACGAACTGCGCCGGCAAAACATCCCCTGCGCCTGGCTCGACGAGTTGCCGCGCGATGCCAGCGTCTGCCTGGCCACGCCACTGCCCACCTGGTTGCCAACACCGACGCACACCCCAGCACGGCCCTGGCCCGCACCGGATGCCTGCTGGCAAGCGCTGATCGATTTACAGGTGGCGCAACTCGACGGCTGCGTACTGGTCAGCGGTGAACCACGCTTGTTGCAAGCAGGCTTGAATGCCGGGCTGTGGACCATTGGCCTGGCGGCCTGCGGCCCCTTGTGCGGCCAAGCTCCGGCGGATTGGCAGGCCCTCGGCACGCGTGAACGCGATCAGTTACGCGGCCAGGCGACCTTGAGCCTGTATGGCCTCGGCGTGCATTCGGTAATCGATCAACTGACCGAACTCGGGCCCTGCCTGGCCGATCTTGCGATGCGCCGGCAAAAAGGCGAAAAGCCATGACGTTCGACCGCGAGCAGTTCGGCGCACCACCCCACGAGCGCTTCGCCGGTCGTAACGACCAGCGTTGTGCCGAGGCCCAATTCCAAGCGTGATCCAGAGCAGGCAAAGCAGCGCCGCTTGGATTACCCTTGAGGCATGCAAGGACCTTTCGCCGCCGCGCAAGGTCAATGCTTTTGCCTATCAGAAAAGGGAGAACTTTATGCCTGCAAGCCGTCTGCAGCAGCAACTGGAAGACCTGCGCGATCAATTGGCCCAGGACCCGCCGCTCAGTGAAGAAGAACGGGCATCGCTGTATATCCTCACCCAGGAAATCGAACTGCAACTGGCCCTGCAAGCCGCCGCTGCGCCCGACGCCACCTTGATCGATGGCGTTAACCTGGCCGTCGAACGTTTCGAGGTCAGCCACCCGACCCTGGCCGGCACCTTGCGCAACATTGTGCAGAGCCTGGCCAACATGGGCATCTGAACCCCCGCGCCGCGCTAGCAAAACGGCTCTTGCTGAGGCGGTCCAGCGCCTCATGCGGCTTCCCGGAGCTGCGTGCGCTGGCTGGAAGAAAGGGCCTTGGCCGCGAGCTCTTCGGGCTGCGCTGAGTGGGTTATCTGAACAGCTCGCAGTCAAGACCGCTGCCACAGCACCAACAAAAACCCCAGCCGCGGCTGGGGTTTTTCGTTATTGCCGCACCAGGCGCCGATTGTCCGGCTGGATCGCTTCGCTGCTGCGGTACGGGTTGATGTCCAAACCGCCGCGGCGCACATAGCGGGCATACACCGTCAGAAACTGCGGCTTGAGCACGCGCTGCACATCGAGAAAAATCCGCTCGACGCACTGCTCGTGAAAATCCGCGTGTTGGCGAAAACTCACCAGATAGGCCAACAGGCTGGCAGGGGCCAGCGCCGCCCCGCGGTACTGCACCACCACACTGCCCCAATCGGGCTGGCCGGTGACCGGGCAATTGGATTTCAGCAAGTGGCTATGCAGGCTTTCCTCAACGATCCGCCGCGTATCGCAGCGCAGCAGTTCCGGCTGCGGCTGGGTATAGCTGCTGATGCTCACATCGGCATCGTCGATGCACGTCCCAGGCAGTGTCGCCACGCCCTCGCCCGCCACCTCGGCCAGGCTGCGCACACGCACGCCGACCGCCTTGCCGGCGGCGGCCGACAAATCCTGCTGCAACACCGCGAGCAATTCGTCCGTCTCGGCGAACACCGTCTGGTTGAGCGAGTTGAGATACAGCTTGAACGACTTCGACTCGATGATGTTCGGTGAGTCCGCCGGGATGGCGAACTCGCCGATGGCCACCACAGGCTTGCCCGACGGCAGTAACCAGGACAATTCGAAGCAGTTCCAGAAATCCACGCCCTGGTACGGCAGGGTTTGCGCCGTCAGGCCCAATTCAGCCCATTTCGGCGCACGCGGGATGGGGAACAGCAGCGACGGCGTGTAGGTGGCGATGTATTCGCTGGATTTCCCCAGGGGCGAATCTTCGGCGGCGGGATGCATGGCTAGAACCTGACTAAGCGAAACGGGAATGATGTGGGCTAAAGGTGCGGCGCTCAGGCCAGCTCGGCCACGACCGCGGCCAAAGCCTGCGCCGGGTTGACGGCTTGGCTGATCGGCCGGCCGATTACCAGGTAATCGGAGCCGGCATCCAGCGCCTGACGCGGCGTGAGTATGCGCCGCTGGTCATCTTGCGCGCTGCCGGCCGGGCGAATCCCCGGCGTCACCAGTTGCAGCGACGGGTAGGCGGCTTTCAGCGCCTGGGCTTCCTGAGCAGAGCAGACCAGACCGTCCATACCGGCTTTGTCGGCCAGGCCGGCCAGGCGCAGCACCTGCTCCTGCGGCTCGATGTCCAGGCCGATGCCGGCCAGGTCTTCACGCGCCATGCTGGTCAGCACGGTCACCCCGATCAACAACGGCTTGGGACCGTTGAATTTGTCCAGGGTTTCGCGGCAGGCCGCCATCATGCGCAGGCCGCCCGAACAGTGCACGTTGACCATCCACACGCCCATCTCGGCCGCGGCCTTGACCGCCATCGCGGTGGTGTTGGGGATGTCATGGAATTTCAGGTCGAGGAACACCTCGAAGCCTTTATCGCGCAATGTGGCGACAATGTCCGAAGCGCAGCTGGTAAACAGCTCCTTGCCGACCTTGACCCGGCACAACTTGGGGTCGAGCTGATCGGCCAGCGCCAGGGCGGCATCACGGGTCGGGAAGTCCAAGGCAACGATGATCGGGGTCTGGCAGGCGGACATGGGGCGGCTCTCGGGCAAGTCAAATTCGGCGCGCATTGTAGCGGATGCGCCGCACGCTTGCCGCTCCGGTGATCCGTTCGCCGCACCCGAAGTTCAAGCCAACCCGCAGCAACCGCTGGCAGCGGCTACTCGACAAGCAGGGCCGCGAGCGTATCCGGCGCAGGAAACGCCTGCCGAAAACTGAACGCCTGTGCACTGGCGCCCTGTTCACGCAACAGCGCCAGACGCTCAGCTGCCTCCTCGACACAGGGACGATGCCCGGCCGGCACCCACCACAACACCATATGCGCGGCACTGACCTTGCTGAACCATTCCTGACGGCGCTTGAGCATCTCGGTATGCGCGGATTTGTACACGTAATCACTGAGCGCCTGTACATCGCGCCATACGGACAGATTCACCAGCACATCGTCGCCAAACGGGCGAAGCGCCGTGGCGTCGCCCGCTTCGTCCTGCAAACGCCAGACATAACCCGGCGACGCTTCAGCCAGAACATTGATCCGCTCCAGGTTGGCGACAAAATCGGCCATGCTCGGCGACTCCAGCGGCTCCTTCATGCTGGCGATATTCAACTGCGCGAGTTGGTAGGTGGACATCGATACGCTCCTTTCAAGTCATTCCCTAATTAACGATTGCCCTCACCCAGCGTCATCGCATCGACGCGCATGGCCGGCGATTCAACGCGCCAGCGGATCATCCCAAAATGAACGCTCGCTCTCCTGAATCACCTCGCCACGGCTCAGCCCAAGATCCTTCAAAGCCGCATCATCGAGCTTGGCCAAGCGCCGGCGCTGCTCGGACAACTGCCACCAGCGGTAAAGCTGCCGGCCAACTGCACGCAGTATTTCAAGCGGCCGCCGGCCTTGTAAACGCCCGGCACTGGCTAACGCATAACCCTTTTGACCTTTCATCATGTTGCCCTCCTGTTGGGGTTGGCGACAGTCTCGCGCTAGACTTATGATCAATCCAACGAATGTTTCTTATGCACTACATCTCGGAGATTGATGAATGGCCAACTACCCGAGCATCGACAGCGAGCTGCTGCGCACCTTCGTGGCAATCGCCGATCACGGCGGTTTTACCCGTGCAGCCGAGGTGGTCAGCCGCACGCAGTCGGCGGTGAGCATGCAGATGAAGCGCCTGGAAGAAGATGTAGTGCGGCGCCCGCTGTTCCAACGCGACGGCCGCCAGGTCAGCCTGACCGCCGAGGGCCAGGTGCTACTTGGTTACGCGCGGCGCATCCTCAAGCTGCATGGCGAAGTGATGAACACCATGCGCGAACCGCACATGGTCGGCTCGGTACGCATCGGCACCCCGGATGATTATGTGATGCGCTTTATGCCGGGGATTCTCTCGCGCTTCGCCCAAGCCTATCCGCTGGTGCAAGTGGAGTTGCACTGCGAGCCGTCGTTTCAGCTGCTGCAACGCCAGGATCTTGACCTGACCATCGTCACCCGCGAGCCGGGCACCGAGATCGGCCAGTTGCTGCGTCAAGAGCGCATCGTCTGGGCCGAAGCTCAGGGTTTCTACCCGCATGAACAGGAGCCGCTGCCGCTGGCCATGTTCAATGCCCAGTGTTTCTGCCGCTCCTGGGCCTGCAATGCGCTGGATGCCATGGAGCGCGAATACCGTATCGCCTACACCAGCCCGAGCCTGTCGGCGATCATGGCGGTGGTCGGCGCCGGCCTGGCGATCACCGCGCAATTGCAAAGCCTGATCCCGGCGGACATGCGCATCATCGGCGAGGCCGAAGGCCTACCGGCCATGCCCTCGGCCAGCATCGTGCTGCTGCGCAATGCGCTCAATCAGTCGCCGGTGACGGAGACCCTGGCCGAACATATTGTCGAGGGCTTCAGACTTTAAGCCCAAGCAGCACCGCGCAGAGCAGCAGGAACCCGGCGAACAGCGCGCGCAGCAAGCGCTCCGGCAAGGCGTGGGCGAGCTTCACACCCCAACTGATGCTGAGCAACCCACCCATCGCCAGGGGAATCGCCAACGCCCAGTCGACGTGGCCGTGCAGCGCATAAGTCGCCAAGGTCACACCGGTACTGGGCGCCGCCAGGGCCAACGACAAACCCTGAGCGACCACTTGAGTGGTGCCGAACACACTGGTCAATACCGGCGTGGCCAACACCGCACCACCGACGCCGAATAAACCGCCGAGCAAACCCGCGCCGCTACCCAGCACCGCCAACCAGGGCCAGGGATGCCGCAGCTCAGTGCTGCCAGCCGCCGCGCGCCAATAAACCCGTGAAAAGTTATAAAGCGCCAAGGCCAGCAGAAAGCCGACGAAGGCCATGCGCATACGTTCGGCATCCAGGGTCACCGCCCAACTCGACCCCATCAACGCGAACAGGAAGCTGCTGAGCGCCAGGGTTAGGGCGTGGCGTAGCTCGATACGGTTGCGCTGGTGGTAGCGCCACAACGCCAGCAACACGTTGGGCACCACCATCACCAAGGCCGTGCCTTGCGCCAGTTGCTGATCCAGACCGAACAAGACGCCCAGCGCGGGAATCGCAATCAGGCCGCCGCCGATACCGAACAGCCCACCGATGGTTCCCAGCAACACACCGAGGATGAGGTTCAGCGCAAAATCGATCAGGTCCATCAGCGACTCCAGTTGGATGCTGCGCATGCTAGTGCGTCACCACTGGCACGGAAACGCACAGCAACGCACAATGGCTGTGCATATAACGCATAACCGAGCCCGCCATGCACCCTGACGCCCTGACCGATCAGCTCAGCCTGTTCCTTGATGTACTGGAAACCGGCAGTTTTTCCGCGGCCGCACGCCGCCACCCCCTGACGCCCTCCGCCGTGGCCCGGCGCATCGACAGCCTGGAGCGTTCACTCGGCAGCAACCTGTTCAGTCGCAGCACCCATGCGGTACGTGTAACCCCGGCCGGGCTGGCCTTTGCCGAACGCGCCAAACGCATCCTGGCCGAGTTGCACCTGGCGCGCGCCGAGGCGGTGTCGCTGAGCAGTGCACCGGAAGGCTTGATCCGTATCGATGCGCCCGCGCCGTTCGGCCGCCGCCATTTGGCGCCGGCAATTGCCGAGTTTCTCGTGGCTTACCCAGGGCTGGATGTGCAACTGCGCCTGATCGACAGCTTCGTCGACTTGCACGGCGCGCACCTTGGCGAGGTCGATCTGGTACTGCGTATCGGCCCATTGGCCGACACCCGCCTGGTCGCCAGCGCGCTGTCACCGCTGGTACGGGTGGTGTGCGCCAGCCCGGACTACCTCGCCCGGCGCGGCGTACCGCGCTCACCCAGCGAACTGCTTGAACATGACGGCCTCGACTGGGACAGCCTGGCGCCGCCCTATGCCTGGCGCTTCGAGCAAGCGGGCAAACTGAACATCTACCGCCCGCAACGTTTACGGATGACCGCCAACAATGCCGAAACCCTGCTATTCAGCGCCCTCGCCGGCCTTGGCATCGCCCATCTGCCGACCTGGCTGATCAGCGACTACCTGCTGCGTGGCGAGTTGTTGCCGCTGTTCTGCGAAAACGGCCTGCCACCACCGGAACCCAGCGGCATCTACGCACTGCGACTGGAGCGCGAAACCGGCTCGCGCAGCCGCCTGCTACTGGAGTTTCTCAAAACTCGCTTCGGCCCGATGCCACCCTGGGATCTCGCCCTGCAGAGCGGCCTCAGCCGCAACTAACCTGCGGCCTCGGAAATAACGATCAGCTCGGCGCACGCTAGCCCAGTCGGACAGTCCGCAATGAACCCCCGCACAGCCTGCCAAGACCGGATTATCGCGGCGCAACACTTGCCGCATGACGGAGGCCCACTCAATCTGCGTTGGCGTACGCAGCAAACCCCAGACAAGAAAAAGCCCGACGCGAAGGTCGGGCTTTTCTAGACGCGGTGTAACGCCAGCCTTAGGCCGGAGCTTTAGCGCGCGATTTGTACTCGCCGGTACGGGTGTCGATCTCGATCCAATCGTCGATTTCGCAGAAGTCGGCAACCTTGACTTCAGTCCCGTTGCTCAGCTTGGCAGGCTTCATCACCTTGCCCGAGGTATCGCCACGGGCGGAACCTTCGGTGTAGGTGATCTGGCGAACGATGGTGGTCGGCAGATCGACCGAAACCACTTTACCTTCGAAGAACACGGCTTCGCAGACGTCGGTCATGCCATCAACGATGAACGGCATAACGCTTTCCAGGTCTTCCTGGTTCAGCTCGTACTGGTTGAACTCTTCGTCCATGAAGACGTAGTTCGGCTCGCTGTAGTAGGAGTAGGTCACTGCCACGCGATCGAGGATCACTGGCTCCATCTTGTCGTCGGCCTTGTACACGGTCTCGGTCGAGGAGCCGGTCAACAGGTTGCGCAACTTCATTTTAACGATGGCGCTGTTACGACCGGATTTGGTGAATTCGGCCTTTTGGATAAGCCAAGGTTGGCCGTCGATCAGAGCCACACTGTTGGGCTTCATTTCTTGTGCGGTTTTCATACTAAGATCCGGATTTGGATGGAGTTACAGAAATCTAGGCCGCATATCATATCCAATTTAGGTAAAAGTGTACCAGCGCCGCAGCAAGATCCGGCTGAGAGGCCTGTTCCAGACACCAATTCTCGGCGTGCTCGGCCACCTCAGGCCACACCGGTAGCAACGCCTGCCAGCTTTCACCCATCCCGTCACCGGCATTCCACGCCCGCCACATCCCGACCAACGCCGTCGCCGCAGCGGGCGACAAGCCGACGACATACAACGCAAGAAACGCGTCCAACTTCTCCCAATGAGCATCCGCCTGCTGTGTATAGATGTGCCAGAGCAACGGCCGCCCGGCCCATTGCGCGCGCACGAAGGAATCCTCGCCGCGCACCACGTTGAAATCGCAACTCCAGAGCAAGCGGTCGTATTGATCCTGCTGGAGGAATGGCAACACCTGGATATGCAACTGACCGCGCTGCCATGCGTCACCAACCCGTACATTCGCGCACCCGAGCCAGGCTTGCAGGTCCCCGAGAATGCGCCCTTCCGGCACCAGCAACTGGGTTGGCTGAGGCTCCGCCGCCAAGGCATCGAGCCAGTCTGGCAGCCCACGGTTTTCATACGCGAACAAGGACATCAGCCGAGCATCTGTAATCGGCTGTACCCCCAGGCCCCGCAGAAAATCGTCACGCATCGCCGTATCGGCTTGAAAGGCCAAGCGTTGCACCAACAAATCACGCTCGCGCAACAAACCACCGCTGCCCGCGGTAAAACCAGGGAAAAAGAAGAATTTCTGCACGGCATTCGCCTGCAAGGACGGCAACCCGTGACACCCCTCGACCCAACTCTCGGCACTGAGGTATTCCAGATTGAGCCAGAGCACCTTGCGCGGCCGCGCCGCCAGCGCGGCGAGGTAAGCCGCCGGCAAGGTGCAGGCAAAAGCCTCGATCACCACGTCTGCCGGCTCGCAGGGCTGCCAAGACGCCGACCAAAGCCGAATATCGACACCCTGCTGGTACTGCTGAGCAGCCTGCGCATCGGCCTGCGGACACAGACGGGCAAACGCACCAAGGTCATCCACCCACAAACGCACCACCAACCCATGCTCAGCCACCAACTGCCGCGCCAAACGCCAGGTCACGCCGATATCGCCGTAATTGTCGACAACGCTACAGAAGATGTCCCAGGTCGGGCGCATGCCGAGCTCCAGATAGAGAATTGCAAAACCATAAAGCCATGCTGCCAATCTCGGCAAACGACAGAAACGAAAAAGCCCGACACAAGGTCGGGCTTTTTCGTTTTGTCTGGCGGTGAAGGTGGGATTCGAACCCGTTTCGACACCCCGCAGTTGCTGACCTTTGTTGGATAAAACCAGCAAGCCCGCACCGTTCCAGGCCACCATTCTGGCCAATGCCGGCCTTCTCTGGCTAGTGATTTCGACACTTTTTCGACTCGCCGGCTAGACAGCTTTGAGACCTACCAGTAGCTTCTAGCGGCAACGGTGCTGCAACCTAGTACCTGAACTTGCCTCAGATGGCTTTTCATTTTTCCTGTGTCGCGCTTGCTTCTCAGGTTTGGATGCAATTCAAAATTGCTTGGCGCGCTACAAGGAACGTTAGGGATCTATTCCACATCCAGCAAGGAGAAGTTATGAATAGCGAATTCAATCCGTTCCCAGAAAATGAAATCACGCCTTTTTATGACTGTACGGGCACACCACTTTTCTACCTATACAGTAACGGCGAGCATTTTTATCATTATGATGGAACTCCACTCGCCTACCTTTATAATAATGAATTCATAATTTCATATTCAGGCCAATATCTCGGCTGGATATATAATGGAAGCATCTTAGATTTTAGGAATGGTGCTTACGCGTTTTTTACAACCCATAGTTCAGGTGGACCATCGCGCCCCAGCCGTAAGTCTCGCCCGAGCAGATCATCTAGGATAAGTAGACCCTCTAAATCAAGTCGCACAAGTAGACCATCACGCCCATCAAGAAAAATGAAATGGAGCGAGCACAGCAACATGAGTTTTTTTCCAGATTACTAGGTACTGACGCCAAGCCCCAAAATAATTTATTCAAATCGTTCGCTGACACGAGCTAAAGCCCGCCGTGTAACTAAACGTTATGCCCCACAGCAGGAATGCCTATAGATATGGAAGCTTGTACTACTTGGGAATGCATAAATAGCTTTGCTAACTGGCTTTCTGCAGTCGGTACTATCCTAATCACGAGCCTCGCTCTTTGGTTATCCGTTCGTGACAGAAGGATAAATATTAAGTCCGTATTAAGCCTTGGACTTTTACCTTCCTCCAGCCCAGGCATACTTGACAACCCCGTATATGTACTTTCGTACACAAACATCGGCCCAAGGCCCGTTACGGTAACCAATCACTATTGGTGTCTACCATTTAAAAAGGGTAATATTTTCTTACACCCATATACTGACATTAAACTTGGCCGCCTATGTTCCATGCCACCCATTGAATTGACTGACGGAAAAGAAGGTCGCGCATTTTATGCACAAGATTTCTTCTCGAAACTAGAACACCCTGAAGATTTCCTATTCCATAAAAACCGTTACATAGCCTGGCTTCGCATTCACTATTTCAAGATACACATCGTTACCACTACTGGAGCAAAGCCAAGAGTAAAAATCCATCGAGCTGTAAGAAATCGACTTTGGAACCTATATCGCGGAGCGTAACAACAAGCTCTGCACTTAGTTTAATTATCAGATCGCACAGGCATGGACATGGATTGGCTTACAGACATAATTAAGCGACTTGAAATTTCTCGACTTCTTGTCTCCGCCGTGTTCGTCACGTCCGCAGTCATGTATTTCGGACCCACCTTAGCCTCTAAAAATATTCCTAAGTCCCCTGATAATTTTTTACCTGCACTTTTTGGACTTATGATTTTAACGGGCTGCTTGCTTATTTTCTGGGCAATAGCAGAAGCTTATAATTTCATTGCAAATGGTGTGAGGAAGACATCACAAAATTTCAAAAACGGCTCGCTCTCGGAAGCTGAGATAGCAATACTGCATATACTAGGACGCGACCCCACGTCACCTCTTGACCTTAGTAGTATCAACTACTCAGCTGCCCCGGCCACTAAACTTGAATTCCACCACATTGTTTCTGAGTTAGAAGACAAGGGGCTCGTATACATAAATGGGTTTGATGAAAATCTTATCTCTCTCACAAAACAAGGAAGATACAAATCCCTTGAAATCCAGCGTAAATTTAAGTCAAAGACACAATAGGCTAATTTACTGATACCCTCAGATACTCGCGAGCGGCTTCCTATAGCATTAATAAATATTAAACATATACCCTTTTTCTCTCAGGATGGCTAAGCCCCTCAACAAAACTTGTTCTTATCTTAAATTCAACCACCACAGGACATAAAGATGAGCCAAAAATCAATTCATATAATTCAAGCACAGCCAAACACCTTTGTGGTATATGACATGGACGACATTAATGAGATAGAAAGAGGAGAGCCTGTAATTGCGTGGAGAATTGAAACTTATGAGGAAAAGGCAAATACTCCACTTTACTCTAGCTGCACTCCGTTAACAGTGGATGGTGAACCAGCTAGCAACTGTATCGGCATCCAGAATCCGGATTTAACAGTAACCACATTCCAGCAATCAACATATGGCTCATTACAAGAGCTACAAAAAGAGCGCTATCCAAAGAATAAATCTTAGCAATACGCTTGAGTCATTTTGTTCGCTGGGGCGGGCTGCAGCCTGCCCCTACACAACACTTTATTCAAAGACTTCCGCACGCTTCTTTCTTTTTCTGCGCATTTCGCTCTGATGGATTTACGCTGTATTGATTCCACCAAAACTTGCATGCATCTGAACTAAGGCGTTGTTCTTGTTGCGCACGTGCAAGCTCAGCTTGCCGGTTTGCCGTGGCCTGAGCTTCACGCTGTTGCCCAAGGCGTGCATCTGCGGCCATTCGCTGCTGCATCTCGGCCTGCATTTGTTTCGACTGCAGAGCTGCCTCTCGGAAGCTTCGCTCCATGTAGCTAGCAGCTTCGTTTAGTGCGGCCTTTAAGCGCTGCTCTTGTATGTAGTCGTAAACGAGTTTCCCGCCCCACAGACCTCCGACGATGATCATCGCAGCCAGGATGATTGCGTGGCTTGTGTCCATAGGTGGGTGGGCTCGTCTGGGATGGGCTGCTCTGTAGCCTTGACGCTCGTTGCGATCGTCAATTTCTTCATCCATGTCGAAGCTCAGCACTTTCAGCTGGTCATCGATATCGCGTTTATTCATTCCTAGAGTCCATTCTAACTCACCTGATTCAGTGCTTTCGGGCGTACCAGCGCCTAGTCACTTCCTTTGTGATCGCTATCCCGCGTTCGGACTGCTCAAGTTTCGGTTCGCTTCGTCGTAGTCTGGGCTTGTCTGCCCGCTTTCAGGGATTACCTGACCGCTCGCTATCCATAGGGCGTAATGCGGAAATGCTCTGACCAGAACGTCTACTTCCTCCGTGCTTACTCGCACAGCCCCCTTACTCACGTTCAGCCATCGGCTGTAATCGGTGTCACTCAGCTGGCTGAGTTTTTTGGGGCCGATTTTTTTGATTAATAACCTTGCTCTATCTGCTGAGCTTTCCATATAGAAAAATGCAACCGCTCTTAAAAGGTAACTATTGACGCGACGAGGTGCTGCGTCAATAATTGACTTGAGGTAATTATTGACTTGAGTTGCTGCTCAAGCGTTCCCAACAAAGACCAACATAGTGCAGGAAAGCCCATGGACTTGGAAGAAAGCAACCTCACTGCGAAAGGCACTCTGCCGGCCCCGCCGGTTCTCCCTTGGCGCGAATTCGCAGATTGGATTCGTATGGCCGACGACCACAACACCGTTTGGGGTTGGATTCGTAACGGTTACCTGTTGATTCCCTCCTTGAAGACACCGAATACAAGCGCTACCACAAGACGTCGCGCGGCTTCTCCGGCAAGAACGTCGAACTGTTCCTGGGTAACTTCGTCAGCCTGCTGGCAAGGGAACGGGTGGGTGCAAAAAAGGCGTTTAGCCGGCTCAAAGAGTGGGAATGCTGGCCGGTCATTCGCGACCACTACGCCGCCAAGGACATGAGCGAGCACGACATCTACAAGCACATCAAAACCCTACTGGAAGAACGCAGTGTGCGTTGGGGGCGTGCCATTTAATGGCCATAGAGCAACAGGCTGACGGACGCTGGAAGGTCGATGTAGAGCCGATCAAGGGAAAGCGCTTCCGCAAGACGTTCAAGACCAAGGGCGAAGCCAGCCGGTTTGAGGCCACCTGTCGTGCTCGCCTCATAGAAACACCCAACTGGTCACCCAAGCCAAAGGATCGTCGCCGCCTGTCTGAGCTGGTCACCCGCTACCATGACCTGCACGGCCACACCCTGGCGGATGCCGCACGGCTCAAGCAGATACTGCTCAAGCTGACCAAAGACCTTGGCGACCCTATAGCGGTCAACTTCACCGGCAACGCCTTCTGCGAAACCCGGCGCATACAGCTGGATAACGGCGTGAAAGGCAAAACGCTGAATAACCGCCTTGGCTACCTGAAAGCCGTGTTCAACGAGCTGCACCGCCTGGGCGATATCGACTATCCAAACCCGTTGGCGAATGTCCGGCCGTTACGTTTGCAGGAAAGGCCCCTCTCCTTTCTGTCTGTGCCGCAAATCAACGAGGTGCTGAGCGCCCTGGATGCTCGCGACACAACGCCTGGCATTGGCCTGGTCGCTCGCGTCTGCCTGGCAACGGGTGCTCGATGGGGCGAGGCTCAAGCCCTTACGCCTGAGCGAGTGAAAAATGGGGCGGTGACCTTCGCCAATACCAAGTCACGCCGCACGCGCAGCATTCCAATTGATAAGGCCCTGGAAAAGCAGTTGCTCGATCACTTCAAACAGCACGGCCTGTTCAGCAATTGCATGCTGACCTTTAGCCGCGTACTGGAAACCACCTCGATCAAGCTGCCGGCCGGTCAGGCTACGCATGTGCTGCGGCACACCTTCGCCAGCCACTTTGTCATGCGTGGCGGCAACATCCTGGTGCTCCAGAAAATCCTGGGCCACGCCAGCCTCACCATGACCATGCGCTATGCCCACTTGGCGCCGGATCACCTGCAGGATGCGTTGACCCTGAACCCGCTTTTCGACACCGGCAAAGGCCAGAAAGCAAAAAGCCCCGAAATCTTGTTAGAAATCAGGGCTTTAGCATTTCGAAAGTGGCGGTGAAGGTGGGATTCGAACCCACGATACGATTTCTCGTATACACACTTTCCAGGCGTGCTCCTTCAACCGCTCGGACACTTCACCGGGTCTCGACGGACACTGGTGTCTGTCGAGGCGCGCTAATCTAGCCGAACAGCCCGGCAAAGGCAAAAGTTTTTTTCAGAATATTCATGTGCTTATGCCAAATGCTCGTCATCTACCCGGCTAGCCTGCGGCGCAACCTCGAAACGTTGTCGACCGAATAGTAGAAAGCCAAGAGAAATAAACAGACTGAAGCCGAACACCGTCATCACTCCTTGCGGGCTTTGGCTTTGCGCACTACTCGCCAGCAGCACCAGCCCCAACAGCAGCACCATCATCAGGCCTGCTCGCCAACCAATCGCCCACCAGCCGATACCCTGCATGCCTGCCTCCTCTATTTAACGTGGCAGTTACGCTAAGGCAGCCATGCGTGGCACAGCCAATTGCCTATGACCATCGCGCCGATAGTTCATGCGTGCCGGGTAGCGGCCAGCACATGGCCCGTGCACTGACTCACCAGTCAGCCGCCGCGCTTTACCTGGAGGGTGCGGGTGAGTAACGTCTGCTGCACTTCAGCACAAGGAACCCGCCATGAGCGACCTGATCAGCTACCAACTCGATGACGGCATTGCCACCCTGACCTTGAGCAATGGCAAGGTGAACGCTATTTCCCCGGACGTGATCGCTGCCTTCAATGCCGCGCTGGATCGTGCCGAACAGGACAAGGCCATCGTTATCATCACCGGCCAACCCGGCATCCTTTCCGGTGGTTACGACCTCAAGGTCATGACCTCCGGCCCGCAGAACGCGGTCAACCTGGTTGCCGCCGGTTCGACCCTGGCGCGGCGCATGCTCGCCCACCCATTTCCGATCATCGTCGCGTGCCCCGGCCATGCCGTGGCCAAAGGCGCCTTTATCCTGCTCTCTGCCGACTACCGCATAGGGGTCGAAGGTTCGTTCAGCATCGGCCTCAATGAAGTGCAGATCGGTATGACCATGCACCACGTGGGCATTGAGCTGGCGCGTGACCGCCTGCGTAAATCGGCCTTCCACCGCTCGGTAATCAACGGCGAAATGTTCGACCCGCAGGGTGCCGTGGATGCCGGTTTCCTCGACAAGGTGGTGCCGGCCGAGCACCTGATGGCGACCGCGCAAGCAGCGGCTCAGCAGATGAAGAAGATCAACATGGCGGCACACAAGAACACCAAGCTGAAAGTGCGCAAAGCGCTGCTGGAAACCCTCGACAAAGCCATCGAGCTGGATCAACAGCACCTGATCTAGGCTGCTGCACCACCTCGAAAGCCCCGCCAATGTGGGGCTTTTTGTTGGCGATGTGGCCATGATGTGTTGCAGAAGAAGTCACGCCTTGGTGGCGGTGGATTGAAGAAACCGCCGGGAATGCAGCGAGCCCTATAGATGCCACGCTGAGCAGCGGCTGGTTACGGACAAAACCATGCGCAAATTGCCTCCGCGTAGCAATTTGGCGCTGATCGGCGGCGATTGCCGTGCAGAGTGCACATCCGTACACTGCGCGCCTTTTCTTCTGACGGGCGTACCAAATGCTTTTTCTTCTGCGCATGCTGGCGATGGCCGTGCACTTCATCATCGCGGGCACCCTCGGCTTGCTGCTCGGCCTGTGTCGCCCGTTCAACCCGGATAACAGCCGCATTTGTGCCCGTCTCTATTCCCTGCCGGCGCTGTGGTTGCTGCGTTTGAAGCTGAAAACCGAGGTCAAATCGCTGCTGGAGCAGCAGAGCGCCTGTGTGATCGTCGCCAATCATCAATCCAACTACGACCTTTATGTGATCGGCCGCGTGGTGCCGCCCCGCACGGTCAGCATCGGCAAGAAAAGCCTGAAGTGGGTGCCGTTTTTCGGCCAGCTGTATTGGCTGGCCGGCAATGTGCTGCTTGACCGTGGTAATGCCCAGCGCGCCAAACAGGCGATGCTGACCACCACCGACACCCTCAGGCACAAGAACACTTCGATCTGGGTATTCCCCGAAGGAACGCGCAACCTCGGCAAGGGCTTGCTGCCGTTCAAGAAAGGCGCCTTCCAAATGGCGATTGCCGCCGGTGTGCCGATCATTCCCGTGTGCGTCAGCAGTTATGCCACGCACATTCGCCTGAACCGCTGGGACAGCGGCGACATCATGATCCGCTCACTGCCAGCGATTCCCACCGCCGGCCTGAGCCTGGACGACTTGCCTGCGCTGATGGATGAATGCCGCACGCAGATGCAGACGTGCATCGGCAGCCTGGATCAACAACTGGCCCGCGCCTGATACCCGGCGTACCGCGCAAAAGCCAGGCGCCCCTGGCTACTCGCGCACGGTTAAACGCTGGCCAACCAGCCATGGATCTGCTCGACCACTGCTTGCGGCGCCCTGAGCCAGGCGCTGTGAGGGTTCTCTTGGGGTGGCCGTGGCGAAGGCATGCAGTGTACTTGCACAGGCTGTTGAATCAATTCAGCCAGGCCCCGCGTCGATGCCAATGGGGCGAACTGATCGCCCTCGATATGGATATACAGCGCGGGCGTCGGGTTGTTTGCCGCCGGTGACAGGACGAGCCCCAGGTGCTGGAAATGCCCGTTCCAGGCGACCGCCCCCCAATCACGCATCAACCGGCGCGCCTCCTGGCCAGCAAAACCAATCGCCTTACCCGGTAAATAGCCGAGTACCGCTGTCAGTAGGTTGAAGGTCAGCGCTGCGCTGGGGGTCATCAACCGCCGCACACCACGCCAGTGCCGGTAATGAATGTTGCCGCAGGCCACACCAATCACTTTCACCCCGCCCCGTGGATTAGCCGCCGCATAGAGCGTGGCAATGTGCCCGCCGAGGCTATGCCCCAGCAAGACCGGCGCACTGCCGGGAAAATGCTGCGCAGCCACGGCCAGCAGTTTCGGCACAAAATCATCGAGCAAATCGCGGTAGCCATAATCGAATCGCCGATTCGGTCGTGGCTCGCTCGCGCCCTGCCCCGGCCAATCCGCCAGCAGTACATTGCAGCCTGCGGCCAGCAACGCCTCGGCCAAGGCGTGGTACTTGCGCGCAGCCACGCCAAGGGCCGGCATCACGATCATCACCGGCGCTCCAGCCTGCGCCGAATAGAGCGTAAACGGACAACGAAACATGCCCTCGGCAAAGGTAAAGGCATCGCCCATGGCGGCTGCTCCTTGTGGATGTGCGTGTGGGGTAGACCGCTGAAGAATTTGGTTATGTCCCAGTTACGTGTTGCAGGAGAAGCCGCGCTTTTGTGGGAGCGAATTTAGCCGCGAAAATCTTTGAAAACTGAAGATCTTTCGCGGCTAAAGCCGCTCCCACGTGACGGCGGTCTGAATCAACATTTAACGGGTACAGAGCCAAGAATTTAGAGCAATAGCTCTAGTGAGGCGATGACCCTCCAGGTAAAAAGACCGATACGCCCTAACATCTGGAAGAACTCGCCGCACGCGACAACACTCTCAGTCACAAGGCGGTAAGCTCCGCGCCAGTGCCAACAGCCAATGCGAAGGAAACACCATGGGTCAAGTCGTTGCCGCAGCCGTCTACAGCAAAGGCAGGAAAATCACCGACATCACCCTCGATGAAGGCAAGGAATGGTCGAAAAAACCCGATCATTTCGTCTGGATCGGCCTGCATGACCCGGGCCCCGAGGAGCTGACCAAACTGCAACGTCAGTACGACCTGCATGAACTGGCCCTCGAAGACGCCTTGCAGCGGCATACGCGGCCCAAACTGGAGACCTTCGGCGATGCGCTTTTCCTGGTGCTTTATTCGCCTATCCGCGTGCAGGGCGAACTGGAGTTCATTGAGACCCAGTTGTTCGCCGGCACGGGCTACGTGATCAGCGCCCGCTACGGTGAATCCGCGCCCTACTCGCAGGTGCGCCAGCGCTGCGAAGCCAGGCCATTGCTGCTCGAACATGGTGAAGACTTCGTGCTCTACGCCCTGCTCAGCTTCGTCATCGAAAACTACCGACCGCTGATGGATGACTACTACGCCGAACTGGAGGACGTCGAGCAGGACGTGCTCAAGCGGCCGTTGACGCAAGCCGATGTCGAGCGCATCCAGGGCCTGCGCCGCGACCTGCTGCGTCTGCGTCGCTACATCGGCCCGCTGGCGGAGATCTGCCAGGAACTGCAACGCCTCGACTTCCCGTTTATCGACAAAAACATGCGCCCGTACTTTCGCGATGTCGCCATCCACGTCAGCCGCTTGCTGGAAGATTTGACCGCCTTACGCGAAATGGCCGATCACGCCATCGAGATTGGTCTGTTGCTGGAGTCGTCGCGGCAGAGCCTGGTGCAACGCAAATTCGCTGCCTGGGCCGCCATCCTGGCCTTCCCCACGGCGGTGGCGGGCATCTACGGGATGAACTTCGAAAACATGCCGGAACTGGCCTGGCACTTTGGCTACTTCGGCGTACTCGGGCTGATCGCCACGGGCTGCATCGGCCTGTACGCCAGCTTCAAGCATTCCGGCTGGCTGTAAGGCAAACCAAAGCCCGGCATGCAGGCCGGGCTTTGGGCGGTATTGCACAAGGTTTTAAGCCGGTTCACCAGTGCGGCCGTGGGCGACGAAACGCATCATCCACTCCGCTACAGCATGGCCCTGGTGCTCGTGCTGCAGGCTGTCCACGCCTTGGCGGTAGGTCTGCTCGCCGATGTGCTGCTGACGGATATCCAGCAGCGCCTTGGAATAGTCGTGAATGAACTCCGGGTGCCCCTGGAAGCACAGCACCTGATCGTCGATGCAGTAAGCGGCGATTGGGCAGAACTCGCTGGAGGCTAGCAGCGTAGCGTTATCCGGCAGTTGCGTGACCTGATCCTGGTGGCTGATCAACAGGGTCAGATCGTCCAGCGCCGGGCTCATCCAGCCGGGCTGGTGCGCCAAGCGATAGCGGTGCGTGCCCACGCCCCAGCCTTGCTCGGCACGCTCGGCCTTACCGCCGAGCAACAGTGCCAACAACTGGTGGCCGAAGCAGATGCCGAGCAGCTTGTCGCCGCGCGCATAACGCTCGAGCAGGTAAGTTTTGAGGGTGGCGATCCATGGATCGCTGCCGAACGAGTCGGCCTTGCTACCGGTGACCAAGTAGGCATCGTAGCGCTCGCTGTCCGGCGGGTAATGGCCTTCCATCACGTTGTACACGGTGAACTCGGCGGCAATCGGCTGACGCGCGAACAGTTGCTCGAACATCCGCCCGTAGCCTTGGTACTGGTTGACCAGTTCGGGACGGAGGATGTCAGTTTCCAGAATGCAAATCTGCAACGGCATGGGGCAAATACCTGAAAAGCGGGTGGTTATTCATACTCCGAGCAAGCCTGCCTGGCGCCACGTAGCAAGGCAATAGGCCGGCGCAAGGCCGAGCGACAAACCCGACCAATTGCTACAGCGTGAGATGTATCAGCGCGCTCGATAGTCACCATAACGCCCATTCACTTCTGTCAATAACGCCGCACGGCGATGATCTGGTCATCGGGCAGCACTGCCCCCCAGACCGAAGGACACCGCCATGAACAGCTTCGCCGCCATCGCCAGTTTGCTCGCCGCCTCCGCTTTTGCCAGCCACGTAAACGCTGCCAGCCTGCCGCCCCAGATCGCAGCGGGCAGCGGCAAATAGCGCGCAGCCAGGAGAAGCGTCATGAGCATCATCCAGTCCATCGCAAACCAGAATGTGTATGGCGTGACGTACGCCACCGTCGATGACCGCGGAATCCACTTCGAATCCGAACTGGCCATCCATTTGCCCGACGGCACGCTGACAACACTGAAAATGCCGACGCAACTCAGCGAGCGCCAGGCTATTGAGCAATTCACTATTGATGCCGCCCAGCGGCTCACGAGCGCGTGACGGCTCATACACCACGTAATCGGCACATCGCCATAAAAAAGGCTATGTCCCAGTTACGTGTTGCAGGGGAAGCCGCGCTTTTGTGGGAGCGGATTTATCCGCGAAAATCTTTGAAAACTGAAGATCTTTCGCGGCTAAAGCCGCTCCCACGTGACGGCGGTCTGCATCAACATTTAACGGGCACATCGCCATAAAAAAACCGGCTCACCAGGAGCCGGTTTTTTCGTTAGACGCGCTTAGAAACCCTGGTTTTTCGCCGCTTTTTCCAGCAGCAGCGCCGGCGGCAGGAAGCGCTCGCCATACTGCTCGGCCAGGTACTGGGCGCGGGCAACGAAGTCCTGCACGCCATACTGGTTGATAAACTGCAGCGCACCACCGGTCCAGGCGGCAAAGCCGATGCCCATGATCGAGCCGATATTGGCGTCGGCAACCGACTTCAGCACGCCCTCTTCCACGCAGCGCACGGTTTCGATGGCCTGAATAAACAGGATGCGATCACGTACGTCGATCTGCGAGATCTGCGCATCGCGCTTCTCGAAACGCGCCTTGAGTTCTGGCCACAGATGCTTCTTGCCGCCTGCAGGGTAATCGTAGAAGCCGCTACCTGCCGCCTTGCCCGGCCGCTTGTACTCATTGAGCATCATGTCGACTACCGCGAATGCCGGGTGCGCAGGGATCTGTTTGCCCTCGGCGGCTAGGTCCTTGATGGTCTGCTGACGGATATGGTTCATCAGACTCATCGACACTTCGTCGCTGATCGCCAACGGGCCGACCGGCATACCGGCCTTGCGCGCCTCGTTCTCGATCATCGCCGCCGACACGCCTTCGCCCAGCATGGCCAGGCCTTCGTTGGTGAAGGTACCGAACACCCGCGAGGTGAAGAAGCCGCGACTGTCGTTGACCACGATCGGAGTCTTCTTGATCTGCATCACGTAGTCGAAACCACGTGCCAGGGTTTCGTCGCTGGTGTATTCGCCCTTGATGATTTCCACCAACGGCATCTTGTCCACCGGGCTGAAGAAATGCAGGCCGATAAACTTGTCCTGCTTCTGCACCGCGTTGGCCAGGCCGGTGATCGGCAGGGTCGAGGTGTTCGAGGCAATCACCGCATCGCTCAGCGCCGCGCGCTCGGCTGCCGCGGTGACGTTGGCCTTGAGGTCGCGATCCTCGAATACCGCTTCGATAATCAAATCACAACCTTCGAAGTCGGCATCGCTGACAGTCGGTTTAATCCGCGCCAGGATGCCATCGCGCTTCTCGGCGCTCATCTGGCCACGGCCGACCTTCTTCTCCAGCAGCTTGGCCGAGTAATCCTTGCCCTTCTCGGCCGCCTCGATGGAGATGTCCTTGAGCACCACCTCGATCCCGGCAACCGCCGACACATAGGCAATACCCGCGCCCATCATACCGGCACCGAGCACACCGACCTTCTTGGTCACATAGGGCTCGAAGCCTTGCGGACGGGAGCCGCCGGCGTTGATTTCATTGAGCTGGAACCAGAAGGTGCCAATCATGTTCTTCGCCACCTGGCCGGTGGTCAGCTCGGTGAAGTAGCGTGCTTCGATGATCTGCGCAGTGTCGAAGTCGACCTGGGCACCCTCGACGGCGGCGCACATGATCTTCTCCGGCGCTGGGAAGCAGCCCTTGGTCTTGTCGCGCAGCACGCTCGGGGCGATGGCCAGCATCTGCGCCACGTTCGGGCTCGACGGCGTGCCGCCGGGGATCTTGTAGCCAGACACATCCCACGGCTGTTTCGCCGTCGGGTTGGCGGCGATCCAGGCGCGGGCCTTGGCCAGCAGGTCATCCTTGTCGGAGGCCAGCTCATGGATCAAACCGGCCTTGAGCGCGGCATCCGGACGGACCTTCTTGCCTTCAGCCAAGTACGGCAGAGCCTTTTCCAGACCGAGCAGGCGCACCATACGCACCACCCCGCCACCGCCTGGCAGCAGGCCGAGGGTTACTTCCGGCAGGCCCAGTTGCACGCTGGAGCTGTCCAGGGCGATGCGATGGTGGCAGGCCAGGGCAATTTCCCAGCCGCCGCCCAGGGCCGCACCGTTGATGGCAGCCACCACCGGCTTGCCCAGGCATTCCAGGCGGCGCAGTTGGCCCTTGATATTGAGGATCATCTGGTAGAAGGCCGGCGCGTCGGCCTTGGTCACCTTGATCAGCTCATTCAGGTCGCCGCCGGCGAAGAAGGTCTTCTTCGCGGAGGTGACAATCACCCCGGCGATGGCGTCCTTCTCGGCTTCCAGGCGCTCGACAATCTTGCCCATGGCCTCGCGGTACACCGCGTTCATGGTATTGGCGCTCTGGCCAGGCATGTCCATGGTCAGAACGACGATATTGTCCTGGCCTTTTTCGTAACGGATGGCGTCAGTCATTTTAAATTCTCTTCCCAAATGTCGGGGGAGCGCTTCAGGGGCGTAGCGAGCGAAGGTCAGGCAAGGCGGAAATCATTCGGGAAGCGGAGTTTGCTGGTGCAAATGAGCATTCCCGGAGGATTTCCAACGCTGCATGGCCGAGCGCAGTAGCCCGTGATAGCTCCTTAGATTCGTTCAATGATGGTGGCGATACCCATGCCGCCACCCACGCACAGGGTGGCCAGGCCGTAGCGCAACTGGCGCTTCTCCAGCTCGTCGAGCAGGGTGCCGAGGATCGCGCAACCGGTCGCGCCCAGCGGGTGGCCCATGGCGATGGAGCCGCCGTTGACGTTGACCTTGTCTTCGCTGACGCCCATGTCCTTCATAAATTTCATCACCACCGAGGCGAACGCCTCGTTGACCTCGAACAGGTCGATGTCATTGACGTTCAACCCGGCCTTGGCCAGCGCCTTGCGCGTGGCCGGCGCAGGGCCGGTGAGCATGATGGTTGGGTCGGTACTGGTCACGGCGGTGGCAACGATGCGTCCACGCGGCTTCAAGCCCAGCTCCTTGCCCTTGGCGGCGCTGCCGATCAGCATCAGGGCCGAGCCATCGACGATGCCGGAGCTGTTGCCCGGGGTGTGCACGTGGTTGATCTGCTCGACATGGCTGTAAACCCGCAACGCAGTGCTGTCGAAGCCCATCTGGCCCATCATCTCGAAGCTCGGCTTGAGCTTGCCCAGGCCGTCGAGGGTGGAGTCACCGCGGATAAATTCGTCGTGGTCGAGCAGGACGATGCCGTTCTGATCGGCCACTGGAATCAGCGACTTGTTGAACGAGCCGTCCTTGCTGGCACGGGCGGCTTTCTGCTGTGAGCGCAGGGCAAAGCTATCGACATCAGTACGGCTGAAGCCTTCCAGGGTGGCGATCAGGTCCGCGCCGATGCCCTGCGGGGTGAAGTGGGTGTGCATATTGGTCGCTGGGTCCATCACCCAGGCGCCGCCGTCGGAACCCATGGGAATGCGCGACATCGACTCGACGCCGCCGACCACCACCAGGTCCTCGAAACCGGAACGCACCTTCATCGCGCCGAGGTTCACCGCTTCCAGGCCCGAGGCGCAGAAGCGGTTGAGTTGCACGCCCGACACGCTGACATCCCAATCGGCGACCATGGCCGCGGTCTTGGCGATGTCCGCGCCCTGATCCCCCACCGGCGTCACACAGCCGAGCACGATGTCATCGACCTGGCTGGTGTCCAGGTTGTTGCGCGCTTGCAGCGCCTTGAGCAGGCCGGCGATCAGGTCGACAGGCTTGACGCTGTGCAGCGCCCCGTCCTTCTTGCCTTTACCGCGGGGCGTGCGCACCGCATCGAAAATAAATGCTTCGGTCATGGCGTCCTCAGACCTCCAATGGAGGGTGGCTGGCGGCGCGTTGATGCCTCGCGCCGGTTCTTGTCGAGAGCCCCTACCATACGCCCCAGCCGGCCAGGCTCAATGACCGAAGCGCTCAGGGCCATTGACCACTGTGCTCAGACGAACGGTCGCTTGCTGGCGTTGTACTGGCACATATGAGAACGAGGTGTCTGGCTCAAGGGCTGCTGCCGGCTTTTGCGCTGCGCGGCATAACCCAACGTTGCAAACCCTCATAAGCTAACAACCAAGTCATCTAAAGGATCTGTGACGCGGGCCCTAGAGTTACTCGTAGCTGCAGTGACGCAGCGAATGCCGCCGCCGGGTTTTGCCGGGGCGGTTTTTCAGTCCACGCCCAGGCGTGACGCTGAGCCCGACAGGCCTTGAGAGCGGGCATTCGACGCCACACCAACAAGAACAAAAGGCATACGGCCATGTTTAAACAGCCCAAAGTCCGTCAAGCAAGCCTGATAGTGTTTGCCACCGCAGTCATTTTGATCCTTCCCAATCTGACCCGTTTGGTCGGCTGATCGTCCATCTCCTGTCGCTGCGTACCGCGCTGAAGCGGTCAACGCAGCGCAGGCAACCACCACGGCAATAAACCGAAGGCCAGCGCCGGAGAACAGCAGCGTTTACAGTTTCGGTGCCTGCCGCGCAGACCCAGCCATCGCCAATTCAGCCGCGCTCAATGTCGGCGCCACTGCCGCGAACCACTCAGCCAGCATGACCGGCACCTATCGGCAAAACAGCCTACTAGCCCTCTGCGCCGGGCCTAGGCAATTGTGCTAGGGTGCCATCGACATGACCTGAGGAGACGGCAATGCGCGGATTGATCGCCGCTTCGATCCTGTTACTGAGCCTGCCATTGACTGCCGCCGAGACCGATATGGCAGCGGCTGTCGC
>TARA_R100001244_G_scaffold6593_15_pt1 | contig 31354 bp, 30 predicted proteins | sample TARA_R100001244 | Tara Oceans TARA_R100001244 (sample SAMEA2621564) | marine metagenome | biome: marine biome (ENVO:00000447); feature: mesopelagic zone (ENVO:00000213); material: "saline water (ENVO:00002010), including plankton (ENVO:xxxxxxxx)" | depth 790 m
CATTGCTCACGCCTTTGACTGTGCAAGCGTAGAAAGCGGGGCAGCCGTCCGGATCGTCGGTGCGGACATCGGGGCCAGTGCCGTTTCGGGCGATGTTGGCAACGTCCAGCGGCTTCAACTTGCCGATACCGGTAGCCGCCAGATCGCGCGCAATGCCGCGCACGCCCATGCAATCCTGCCTATTGGGGGTGATCGACACATCGATGACCGGATCGTCAAGCTTGGCATAGTCGGCGTAACTGGTGCCAACTTCACTGGCCGCTTCTGGCGGCAATTCAATGATGCCATCATGGTCATCACCCAGTTCCAGTTCGCGATAGCTGCACATCATGCCGAAGCTCTCGACATCCCGGATCTTCGCGGGTTTCAGCGTGAAATCGCTACCCGGAATAAAGGTTCCGGGAGGTCCAAACACACCAATCATTCCGGCCCGCGCATTGGGTGCCCCGCAAACAACTTGCCAGGGCGCGTTGCTCCCGTCGTCAACCTTCAGCAATTGCAGCTTGTCGGCATTGGGATGTGGTCCGGCTTCCAGCACTTTCGCCACCCGAAAGGGTCTCAGTGCATCGGCCGGATTTTCCATGGCTTCGATTTCAAGACCAATGCTGGTCAGCTTCTCTGCAATTTCGGTCGCGCTCGCGTCAGTGTCGAGATGGGCCTTGAGCCAGCTCAGGGAAAATTTCATGCGCCGACTCCTCCGCTCAATGTGGGAACATCCAGCGCGTCAAAACCATGATGGTCCGCCCAGCGCAGATCGCCGTCGAAGAAGGCGCGCAGGTCGTCCATGCCATATTTCAGCATCGCCAGCCGGTCGATGCCGCAGCCAAAGGCGAATCCCTGCCAGACATCGGGATCCAGCCCGCAATTGCGGATGACATTGGGATGGACCATGCCGGAGCCGAGGATCTCCATCCAGCCGCCATTTTCACCCCGCGGGTCACCGCCGATGATCCGGCGGCCTTTTTCGACGCTGAAGCCGACATCGACTTCGGCGCTGGGCTCGGTGAACGGGAAATAGCTCGGGCGCAGGCGCAGCTCGATATCGTCGCGCTCAAAGAAAGCGCGGACGAAGGTCTCCAGCGTCCATTTGAGATGGCCCATATGGATATTCTTGTCGATAACCAGACCCTCGACCTGATGAAACATCGGCGTGTGGGTAGCATCGCTGTCGCTGCGATAGGTGCGGCCCGGGACGATGATGTAAATCGGTTCGCCCTCTCCGTCGGTCTGCTTGGCGACATCCATCATCGTACGGATCTGCACCGGCGAGGTATGGGTACGCAGCAGTTTCGGCATGCCGGCTTCATCGGTCTGCGGGAAATAGAACGTGTCGTGCATCGCGCGGGCCGGATGGGTGTCCGGGATATTGAGCGCGGTGAAATTGTGCCAGTCGTCCTCGATTTCGGGGCCGGTGGCGACCGAGAAGCCGAGATCGGCGAAGATTTCGGCCAGCTCGTCCATGACCTGAGACACGGGATGGACGCTCCCTTTCGGCGTAACCGGTACAGGCAGGGTCAGGTCCAGGGTTTCGGTGGCCAGTTTGGCATCCAGAGCCGCGCTTTCCATCGCTTCCTTGCGGGAGGTCAGGGCATCAGCGACCGCTTGCCGCATGCCGTTGATCTTCGGGCCTTGCTCCTGACGCTCTTCCGGCGTCATCTGGCCCAGGGTTTTCAGCAGCAGCGAAATCTCGCCCTTCTTGCCGAGCGCAGCCAGGCGGATCGCCTCCAGCGCGTCGCCATCGGATGCAGCGTCAATCTGCTCCAGATATTTGTCCCTGATCGCCTCGATGTCGCTCATCATATTGTCCCGTTTTTGCTCGCTGCCCGTCTAGCAAGCCTTGCGAAAAACCCAATAAAAAAGCGCCGCGAGATTGCTCCCCGGCGCTTCTTTGAATTTCTGAAAATGCTTAAGCTTTCGCCAGAGCATCCTGCGCCTGTTTGATGATGCCGCCAAACACAGCCGGTTCATTCATCGCCAGATCGGCCATTACCTTGCGGTCCAGCTCAATGCCGGCCAGCTTGGTGCCGTGGATGAATGTGCCGTAGGTCATGCCTTCGGCGCGGACAGCGGCGTTGATCCGCTGGATCCAGAGCGCACGGAACGCACGCTTCTTTACCTTGCGGTCGCGATAAGCATATTGACCGGCTTTTTCCACGGCCTGCCGCGCGATGCGGATGGTGTTCTTGCGACGGCCATAATAGCCCTTCGCCTGAACCAATAATCTTTTATGTTTTGTACGAGTGGTCGTACCCCGTTTTACACGTGCCATATTCTATATCCTGTAAGTTTGAGAGTCGCTGCGGCGGGGTTAACCCAGGCCGTATGGCGCCCATTTCTTGACTGTCCGAGCATCCGCATCACACAATTTCTTGGTGCCGCGGTTCTGGCGGATATATTTGCTGTTATGGCTCATCAAACGGTGGCGTTTGCCGGCTACGCCGTGCTTGACCTTACCGGTTGCGGTGATCTTGAAGCGTTTCTTCACACCGCTTTTGGTCTTCAACTTGGGCATTTTGGTCTCCTCTAGATGGTACCTTTACGGACACTTGTGGCAGCCCAACACTGGCCAGAGCGTCACATCGGAACCGGCGCATTAACAGGATTCGGCGGGAAAGCAAGGCCCATTGAAGTGATATTGTCGTTCACGCTCGTCTAAATACACACCAGTTGAAGCTCTGTCCCGATCCCCAGGGCGTTTCATGCAATTCGCGCCAGTCCTCAAGCAAGTTAAAACTGCTACCCAACTCGATGGACAGAACCTTGGAATCATAGCGTTCCACCGCCAGTCCGCTGCACTGTTCAGGACCGTCGGGTGCAAATGTAGCCATGATGACAATGCTGCCGGTTCGCGTGCCTTTCAGGATAGCGCGACGATAAGCGCTGCGCTGATTTCGCTGCGTGAGAAAATGAAAAACCGCTCTGTCGTGCCAAACATCATATTGGCGCTCGGGGTGCCAGCAGGTAATATCGGCAACTATCCATTCCATAGTTGCTGCCTGCGCACCAATCCGCTGTTTCGCAACCGCGAGCGCGGAGGCTGAAATGTCGAGAACGGTCAAATCCGTCCAGCCGCGCGCGGCGAGATGATCAATTAACAGTGATTCTCCGCCGCCGATATCGATGAGCGCATCCTCGGTTCTTGCCCCATGCCGATCGATTGCAGCTAGAGAAACCGAGGGATGTGACTGGAACCAGCTGACGTCCTCGTGTGCTTTCTCATCATAAACCCGGTTCCAGTGATCCGATTTGGTCATTGGCTAATCCTTCCTGGGTCCGGTCAATGATGGCAGGCAATCGCCTCCAGCACATCGTCGACCCGTGCATGGTCGCCAATCGCCAGCACATGGCCATCCGATTCCGCGTGCAGCGGTTCGCCGTTCCAGTCGCACATCATGCCGCCGGCACCGTCGACAACCGGGGCGAGGGCAGCAAAATCGTGCAGCTTCAGGCCCGCTTCGCAGACGACATCGACATGGCCGCTGGCAACGAGGCCGTAATTATAGCAATCGCCGCCATAGATGATCTTGCGCGGTGCGACCTTGCCGGCCAGCCCCATGAAATGGTCGGCATCATGTTCGTCAAACTGGTGCGGTGTTGTGGTGGCGAGGACGGCATCCTTGAGTTCCCGGCATCGTGCCGATCTTGCCGGCTGGCCGTTGAATGTCGTCGGGCGGCCAACCACACCGATCCAGCGCTCTCTTGCAATCGGCTGGTCGATAATCCCGATCAAGGGAAAGCCCTCCTGCATCAGCGCGATCAATGTCCCGAAGATCGGGCGGCCGGCAATGAAGCTGGTGGTGCCGTCGATCGGATCGAGCACCCACTGCCGCGATGCGCCTTCGTTGCGCGTGCCATATTCCTCGCCGATGATGCCGTCATCGGGCCGTTCGGCCTCGATGATTGCCCGCATCGCCGCTTCCGCCGTGCGGTCGGCTTCGGTGACGGGGGTGGAGTCGCCCTTGGCTTCCTGTTCGAACTTGGCGCGGTAGAACGGCCGGATCGCTTCGCCTGCGGCTTCCGCGAGTTTTTGTGCGAGATCGATATCTTTTGGAGTCATAGGACACGCCTTATTATGTTTGTTTTTAAGCTGCCAGCAGAATTAATCATGGCCTTGGACTCGTGCCCGGAGGCAAGCGGAGAAAAAGAGCTTCCAATTGGCCTCGCAAGAAGGGTAGGCTTCTTCATCAAATAGAAAAAGGGCAGGTCAATGTTTGGAAAATCAATCGCGCTATCGTCGGCCGCAGCATCTTTGGTCATGTTTTCGTCAGTATCCTACTCACAACCCCATCCCGAGAATTTTGCGGGCTGCCAGGGTGGTTGTGACGGGGCAAGCCGCAACCTGAGTGCGGAAACAGAAGGCCTGTACCGAGCCACGCGAAGCTACAATCGCGGCCTTGCCAAACTGAAGAAACAAGATTTCACGAAAGCAGCCAGGCTTTTTGAAAGTGCCGCAAAATCTGTCCCGGAAAAGGCAGAATTCAATTATATGGCCGGATCGAGCTACTATTTCGCGGGGGAACACGACTTGGCGAAGACCTATCTCATGGAGGCATTGGCAATCGAAGGGGAAGGCGCCATCGATTCTGGCCAACGGGAAATTGCAGAGGACATTCTCAGGAAAATTTCTGAAAGCTAGGAAGCCTATTCGGACCTGCGTTTCAAACCAGCGGGGTCCCGGTCAATGGTCCAAAGGCAAGCGGCCCGCTCGCTTCGTCTGGCGCACGGCGGTCTGGCGCTTCAATCGTTCGCGCCATCGGACGCGGCTGGTCGCCAGGCCCATAGATAAAGGATCAGCCCGGTGATAATGAACAAAGCGCAACCTGACAGCACCCAGGCATTGGCGTACCAATAGTCGCCCCAGGTAAACTCGCCGGACATGATTTTTTTCCAGCCGTTGAAATGCTGCATGCTCGCTACGACCAGACCCAATATGGCCAGGGCCGAGGCTATCCAGCGGTTCAGCCAGTGCTGCGGATTGGCGAGCAGGAGCAGGCCGAGTAATCCGATGACGGTCCTTTGCACACGACAATAGGGACAGATATAGACCAATTCCGCCCACTCGGTGAGCCACGCCAGCAGTGAGATGGCGATCGCCAATATGGCAATATGTATGCGATATTTTAGCAGAAGCTGAAAACTGGGCATTACCGTCTCCCCATGGCTAACAATGCGGCTGTGGTCAGTCGAACAGACTGCTCACCGAACTCTCATCCGCGATCCGCTTGATCGCCTCGCCCAATAGGGGGGCGATTGGCAGGATGCGGATCTTGCCCGAATCCAGCGCCGATTGCGGAGCCTTTATGGTGTCGGTGATGATCAGCTTGCGCAGCGAAGAGCCGTTGACCCGCTCCACCGCCTTGCCGGAAAGCACGCCATGGGTGATATAGGCGGCAACATCGGTCGCGCCTGCCGCAATCAATGCATCGGCAGCGTTGCACAGCGTGCCGGCGCTGTCGGCAATATCGTCGATCATGACGCAGAAGCGCCCTTCGACATCACCAATGATATTCATGACTTCCGAGACGCCCGCGCGCTCGCGGCGCTTGTCGACGATCGCGAGCGGCGCATTGTCCAGCCGCTTGGCCAGCGCCCGGGCACGGACCACGCCACCGACATCGGGCGACACGACCATGATATCCTTGTCGGCGTGGCGCGATTTGATATCTTCGCTAATCACGGGTGCACCGTAGAGATTGTCTGTCGGGATATCGAAAAACCCCTGAATCTGTCCGGCGTGGAGATCGACGGTCAGCACCCGGTCCGCGCCCGCTTCGGTAATCAGATTGGCCACAAGCTTGGCCGAGATCGGCGTGCGCGGTCCCGGCTTGCGGTCCTGGCGGGCATAGCCGAAATAGGGAATGACGGCGGTGATACGCTTGGCAGATGCCCGGCGCAGCGCGTCGATGCTGATCAGCAGTTCCATCAGATTGTCATTCGCCGGATGGCTGGTCGACTGGACGACGAACACATCCTCGCCGCGGACATTTTCATGGATTTCAATAAAAATCTCGTCATCGGCGAAGCGTTTCACGCTGGCATCGGTCAAAGGAATGTCGAGATATTCGGCTATCGCGGTAGCGAGCGGCAAATTGCTGTTGCCGGACATGAGTTTCATAATGGCGTTTCCCCGATGACGGCGGGCCGCAAGAATCGCCAGCGGCACCCCATGACAATTTTGTGACCCTGTTAGACAGATGGCCACCAAATCAAAAGTCCGTATTTGCGTTTATTTCGATTGCTCCGCACTCTGGCCCTTTCTATCAGGGCGCGATGACGGAAAAGCTCACCATCACAATGGCGCAACTGACCCAGAGCGTTGGCGATTTGCGTGGCAATGCCGATGCGATGATTGCGGCGCATGGCGCGCGACCGGACAGCGATCTGATTGTGTTTCCCGAGCTGCAGCTGATCGGCTATCCGCCAGAGGATCTGGTACTGAAACCGGCAGTGTGGGAGCGGGCGAAAGCTGAGATGAACCGGCTCGCGGCTGCAACCGCAGGGCCGGGGCCAGCGATGCTGGTCGGGTCCATATTCCGCGACGACGACAGGTTGTATAATGGCATTGCGCTGCTTGAGGGCGGGCATATCCGTGATATCCGCTACAAGGTCGAGTTGCCCAATTACGGCACATTTGACGAAAAGCGGCTGTTTGCATCGGGACCCTTGCCCGAGCCGATCGAATTCAGAGGCTGCAAAATCGGCCTGCCAATTTGCGAGGATGTCTGGTTGCCGGCCGTGTGCGAACATCTAAAAGACCGGGGTACGGATCTGTTTATCTCCGTGCATGGCAGTCCCTATGAAATCGAGAAGGACGACATGCGCCTGGGGCAGGTGGCGACCAGGCGGGTTCGCGAAACCGGGATACCGATGCTTTTCCTGAACCGGGTCGGCGGGCAGGACGAGATCGTCTTCGATGGCGCCAGTTTCGTGCTGAACGGTGACGCCGGTGTGATGCACCAGCTGCCCGACTGGGACGAGGCGATTGTCGATACGCACTGGTCGTGTGAAGATGGCAAATGGACTTGCGCGCCGGGCGAAATTCATCAACTCGATGATCACCCTGCCGATATTTACAACGCAATGATCCTCGGTCTGCGGGACTATGTGAACCGCAACCGCTTCCCCGGCGTGATCCTGGGATTGTCCGGCGGTATCGACAGCGCGCTGTCCGCTGCGGTAGCGGTGGATGCGCTGGGGGCAGACCGGGTGTGGAATGTGATGATGCCCTCGCGCTTCACATCGCAGGAAAGTCTGGACGATGCCGCCGGCTGCGCCGAATTGCTTGGCACCCGGCTGGACACGATCCCGATCAATCCAGCGGTCGAAGGCTTTGACGCGATGCTCGAGGATAGTTTTTCTGACAGTAGCGTCGATATTACCGAAGAAAATATCCAGTCGCGGATCCGCGGCGTGACACTGATGGCGCTGTCGAACAAGTTCGGCCACATGCTGCTGACCACTGGCAACAAGAGCGAAATGAGCGTGGGCTATGCCACGATCTATGGCGATATGGCAGGGGGCTATTCGGTGCTGAAGGATGCCTACAAGCTGACTGTTTTCAAATTGTCGAAATGGCGCAACAGCAACAAGCCGAGTCTCGGCCTTGGTCCCGCCGGCGCAGTGATGCCGGAAACGGTGATCAGCAAGCCGCCGAGCGCCGAATTGCGCGAGGACCAGAAAGACAGCGACAGTCTGCCCGACTACGAAATTCTCGATCCCTTGCTGCACGGCCTGATCGAGGAGGAATTGTCGGTCAATGACCTGGTTGCGCGAGGATTTGACCGCGAAACGGTGGTGCGGATTGAACGGCTGCTCTATATCGCCGAATATAAGCGCCGTCAGGCGCCTCCGGGGGTCAAGCTGGGCACTCGCAACTTTGGCCGCGACCGGCGCTATCCGATCACCAACGCATTCAGGACCGTATGACCATCAAAACACGCTTCGCCCCGTCACCGACGGGTCATCTTCACGTCGGCAATATCCGCACCGCGCTGCACAACTGGATGTTCGCGCGGAAAGAGGGCGGCACTTTCCTGCTGCGGCTCGACGATACCGACGCTGAGCGCTCGAACGAGGAATATGTCGAGGCGATCCGCGCCGACCTGGCGTGGCTGGGGCTGACACCGGACGAAGAGCAGAGGCAGTCTGCGCGTTTTGCCCGCTATGAAGAAGAATTCGAGAAGCTGAAGGCGGCGGGCCGGGTCTATCCGGCCTATGAGACCGCGCAGGAACTGGATCTGAAGCGCAAAATCCAGCTGGGCCGAGGCAAGCCGCCGATCTACGATCGCGCGGCGCTGGACCTGAGCGACGCTGAGCGGGCCGGACTGGAAGAACAGGGGCGCAAGCCGCACTGGCGTTTCAAGCTGGATCACGATACGCCGATCACCTGGGCCGACCGCATCCGGGGCGAACAGCATTTCGATCCGGCGCTGCTGTCCGACCCTGTAATCCGGCGTGAGGACGGCAGCTGGCTTTATATGCTGCCCTCGGCGATCGACGATATCGACATGGGCATCACCCATGTGGTGCGCGGCGAGGATCATGTCGCCAATACCGCAGTGCAGATACAGATGTTCCACGCGCTTGGCGCAGAGCCGCCCGAATTCGCCCATGAGGCGCTGCTCGTCGGTACCGAAGGCAAGCTGTCCAAGCGGCTGGGTTCTTTGGGTGTCAGCAGTTTTCGCGAGAAGCATATCGAACCACAGGCAATTGTTGCCCTGCTCGCCCGGATCGGGACCAGTGACCCGGTTGAGCCGGTTGCCGACGTCGAACCGCTGATCTCGACATTTGACTTTGCCCGTTTCGGCCGCGCTCCGGCCCGGTTTGACGATGAAGAACTGACCCAGCTCAACCAGAAGATCGTGCATTTGCTGGACTATGACGCTGTGAAAGACCGGCTGCCCGAAGCGATGGACGCTGCCGCTTGGGAGGTCATCCGGCCGAACCTGCACGATATGCATGATGTGGAGCAATGGTGGCAGGTGGTGACGGGGCCGATTTCTGCGCCTGAAATGTCGCCCGAAGACAGGGAATTTCTGTCCCTAGCGCGCGCCAAGATGGAAGAATTGGAAGCATCCGGTGACCTCTGGAAAGACCTGACCGGCGCGCTCAAGGAAGCGACCGGCCGCAAGGGTAAGTCGTTATTTATGCCCTTGCGCCAGGCGCTGACCGGTCTCGATCATGGTCCGGACATGAATGCGTTGCTACCCCTGATCGGTCTGAAATCCGCGCTCGCAAGATTGGCCCAGGCCGCCGTATAACCTTTTAATTTTAAACAAAAAGTTGCGAGAAAACAGGTATATTTGCATTCTTGTATGTAATGGTATATCATCACCGACGGCGCTGAGGCCAGATAGTCAAAAGACACCGGCCGCTCCGCCATTTTTGAGGATGGTTAAGAGGATAGGATGATGAGCTATGTATCCGTTTACGAGAATAAGACACCGCGTGCGAAGGGCGTAATAATGGCCGGCGCCGTCCATGCGGTGATTGTTGCCGGCGTGATTGCGATGCCGGGAATCGAGATTCCGGACAAGTTTCCCGGGACTATTATCGCCATTCCGGTACCGGCGCAAAAGCCTCCGGAACCCGTCATTGAAGACAAGCAACCCGAAGTGAAAATGGCGCCGCAGACACGGCAAACGGTTCCGGACAAGCCGATTGCCGATGTGAAGCCATTCCCGATCACGCCTGTCCCGACATATTCGGATTTCGGCAATGCGGCGGGATCTGGGGGTGCAGGATATGAAATTCCGTTTGACGCGATCAAAGTCGCGCCGGATCCGGTTGTCGTCGATGCGCGTCTGAACACCCGCTATGCCAATCAGTTCCAGCCCGCCTATCCACCCGGCCAGCTGCGGCTCGAACGGGAGGCCGAGGTCAGCGTACGGGTGCTGGTCGGTCGTGACGGCCGGGTGAAGCAGGTCGAGCTGATCGATTCACCGCATGAGGATTTCTGGAATGCCACCAGGAAACAGGCACTGAAAAATTGGCGCTTCTCACCGGCGACCAGGGATGGAAAGCCGTTTGAAAGCTGGATGACGCTGAAAGTTCGCTTTGAAATCAACAGCTGATCAACGCTCCGGATCGTTCGGCTCCGGTTTCGCGCGGCAAATTTGCGGGAAGGGCTGGTCATCCGGATGCACCCGCACTATTTGAACGGCATGGGAATGTTAAAAGATGCATCGGTGAGCGGGGGTTTTGGTGACCTGATCGCCGTCTTCCGTCAGAGCGAACCGGGCGAACGCCTGCTTCCGGCGGTCCTGGCGATTGCCTGCACGGCATTCATTCTGCTCCTTTTCTACCTCGATCCCAAGGTGAACACGTACACTTATGTACCGCAGGAGGTCATTTATGTCGAAAACTGGACACATGACCGGACCGACGAGGAAATCCTGCAGGATCGCTGGCAGATCCAGTGCCTGAAGGACAAGCTGGAAGCCGACCGGCGCGATGCGATGAAGGAACTCGGGCGGATGTCCGGCATGGATGTCGAGGAAATCGAGCGGGAAGCCGAGGCGGCGCGCATTGCACGTGGCGAGGTTGAAATCGAACGCCCAGCCGGGTTGCAATGCTGAATCCGGCGGTTGACGCCCAATATATGGCAGCAGCGCTGGCGCTCTCGGAGCGGGGGCGCGGGCGGACCGGTGCCAATCCCAATGTCGGCTGTGTGATCGTCAAGAAGGATATCATCATTGGCCGGGGCTGGACCCAGCCCGGCGGACGACCGCATGCCGAGGAAATGGCGCTGGCCCAGGCCGGCGCGTCCGCCAGGGGTGCCGACATCTATGTGACAATGGAGCCTTGTGCCCATGACAGCACGCGCGGGCCGACCTGCAGCATCGCGATCATCGACGCAAAACCCAAACGCGTGATTGTCGCAACGCTTGATGCTGATGAGCGTACCAGGCGCAGGGGAATCGACGGTCTGGGTGATGCAGGCATCCCGGTGTCGGTCGGTATTCGTGAACCGGAAGCACGGCGCGCTATGGCCGGTTTCCTGTGCCGGCTCGAGAACGGGCGCCCCTTTGTCACACTCAAACTCGCGCTGTCGCTGGATGGCTGCATTGCCATGGCCGACGGATCAAGCCAGTGGATCACGGGCGATCAGGCGCGGGCACATGTCCATCTGGAGCGGGCGCGCAGCGACGCGATTCTGGTTGGAGCCGGTACCGCCAGGGCCGACCGGCCTGGGCTGGACGTGCGCCTCGAAGGGCTGAGCGACCGTTCGCCGCAGCCTGTCGTGCTGGGCAATGACAAGGACTTGCCGGACCATTGGTTGCAGATGGACGAGCCCGAAGCGATCGCGGGGCTGACCGATATCAACTGGTTGCTCGTCGAGGGCGGTGCCAAAACCGCAGCCTCTTTCCTGCAAGCGGGTCTGGTTGACCGGTTGTTGCTCTATCGCGCGCCGATCATCATCGGAGGCGGTCTGCCGGGCATTGCCGATATCGGGCTGGAAAAGCTGAGCGAGGCGCACGGTCAGTGGCGACGGATAGACCAGCGGGCGCTTGGGCAGGATATGCTTGAGATATATGATCGCGCCGCCTAGGTTCCGCTCCGTTCACAGCAAATAGGATCGCCCATGTTCACAGGCATTGTTTCAGATATCGGCAGCATCGAATCGGTCGATCAGCGCGGCGACCTGCGCGTGAAGATCAAGAGCAGCTATGATATGGGCAGCGTTGATATGGGGGCATCCATCGCCTGTTCGGGCGTCTGCCTGACGGTGGTCGACAAGGGCAGCGACTGGTTTGCGGTCGATGTATCGGGCGAGACTCTCTCGTGCACTGCCGAAGGCCAGTTTGTTGCCGGACGGCGGATCAATCTGGAGCGGGCGCTGAAGGTCGGCGACGAGCTCGGCGGTCATATTGTCACCGGCCATGTTGACGGCGTTGGCGAAGTGGTGTCCTGCACGCCGGTCGGTGATTCGCACGAGGTTGTTGTCCGGGTGTCCAAAGATCTGGCGCCCTTTGTCGCCGCCAAGGGGTCGATCACCGTCGACGGTGTTTCGCTGACCGTGAATGCGGTTAGCGATGACGAGACGGGCGCCCTTTTCACTCTCAATATCATTCCCCATACCGCCCAGGTGACCACGCTTGGTGAGCTCGAAGCGGGTCGGGCGGTCAATCTCGAGATCGACATATTAGCGCGCTATCTGGCGCGGATGGAAAAGGTCCGTTCGCTGGTCTGAGGTGGCCTGTAGGTGGTGGGTCTGCCGACCCGCGCCTCCGAACGGAGAAGCGCCCTTCGACAAGCCCAGGGCTGACGGTTTCCCTTATCGTCTTTTGTCATCCTCCCCGCTGGCGGCGAGGGGGACCAAGTGGAGTGTGGTGGAGGGGGCGTGCGTCTGAAGGCTGCGCCTGGGCCAGAGTCCCCTCCGTCAGCCCTCGGGGAGGATTGGTTTCTCGTTGAACCACGCCCCTTTGACGATCGAGACTTCCTCAAATGGTCCCGTGAAAAGGGCGGGGCTTGTTTCGGTTGATGACCGGCAATCCCTTGGTCAGCCGGTCAGAACGGCAGCCAACGCTGTTTCTTGCTGAACTTCATGTAGCCGACATTGGCACCGAGCCGCAGGCCGGCGCCCAGCCGAACCGGGATCAGCACCTTGTCGCCGCTGCGCAGATAGCTGACATGGAAACCGCCGATGAAATAGGCCGCACCCTCGCCGGCCGGGAAGCGCTGGAAAAGCTCCTCGCTGTCATAGAGATTGTAAACCAGCACAAAAGTGTTGGCCGCATTGCCGCCGATATCAAAACCGATCGATGGCCCCGTCCAGTAAACCGGCCGTTCGCCCTCGATCTTGTGGTAGAGCTTGCCCGATCCATATCGCAGTCCGACGACGAAAGCGCCGCCGGCCTCGCGTCCGGCGATATAGGCATTGGGCCGGCCCTGTTTTTTCAGAATATCTTCGATGACTTCGGCCAGACCCTTGGCACCTTTGCCGAACACGCCTTCTGCGGCTCCGATCAGATCATCGTCCTGATAGGTGTTGCTGTCTTCTACCGGCGCAGGCACGGTTTCGACTGCTTGTCCGCCGTCTGGTGTATAGGAGGGCGCCACAATATCGGCATTGATATCGCTGTCGATCGCGGAATCGTCGACCGTCGCTGGATTTTCTGTGGCAGAATCGAAATTGCCGTCATAATCGGGTGCCGCCAGGTCGGCGTCGATGACGTCATTGGGGTCGACATTCTCGACCTGCGCGAATGCGGGTGACAGGGCTGGTGCAGTGGCAAGGGCCAAAACAGCAAATGTTCCCAAAATCTTCTTCATGCAAAACGGTAACATGGGTTAACTCCTTCCCATTACCAGCCAGAAACGGCTGTCGGCTGTTGGACATGACCGCGCAATGAACGGACGACGAAAGGAGTCGATTCTGCGGCAGTGCGAGTCCCATCATCAAAAGCGCGTTGTTTTCTGGCTTTCCCGGCGGCTTTTGCAGCGGCCCACTTTACCCGTTGCAGCATGGGCGATGGACGGTTATAGCGCCCCCTCTGGCCAGGCTACGTGGACACGTGGGTGAGCGGCTGAAACCACCTCCCTGCTAAGGAGGCAAGGGCCTCACGGTCCTTCGAGGGTTCGAATCCCTCCGTGTCCGCCATTCACCCCCAGCACTATTCTCTGAACGAGGCCTCGCCTCGTAACCGCCCGAAATGTGGGTAAAATTTGTGCCCAAACCAGTTTTGGCAAGCAAAACGCAGGGGAATTTGAGAAGCTTTGCCATGATTCTGGCCGGCCGTCTCTGCCAAGACAAAGCAGCCGTCGCGTTCCCTGCACAACAGGGAAAAAGTAAGAAATTCGCTCACGAAGAGCTATTTGTGTCTTGCGGAGGCCAGTATATCCGCCGACCTTCACTTCAAATTCCCTAACTCTAGTGAACAGGGAATATAAAATGCCTAACAGGGAAATTTTTATCGGCAACAGGGATTTTTAAGATAAACGTCCGGTGATTGTACATTTGTTGTGGAACAGCGGGGTACGATCTTCTTCTACGCTACGTAATGCACGCGAAGCTGCCCTAGGATGAGTGCAAGTGATCAAAAGCACGGGGAACTTGAGGGCTTCTGGGATTTCCGTTATGAAAAACGCGATACACGATGAGACAGTTCCGAGAGATCATTGCCTAATTGGTCCAACCAAACTGTTGTCGTTGTGCCTTCCAGGAGTTCGGCATCTCGCCGTGAATAAGCCGCTCCAGTGTAAACCCGGGAGGTTGCTTACCTGCCAAAATTCCTTCCTGAATGTCAGGTGCCAGGAATGCCAACCTAACCAGCAAACGCTTATATGATGTTCTTGGGGCAGCATTCATTAGCGGCAAACCACCACGGTTGGTTTCGATGAGGGAATGCGCCGCGTGCAGAGCCTTGATCAGCATCGGATCTGGTTGCGGTATTGGCGGTCCCGGGCTGGTGATAATATATTTCCCACCATGCCGTTGCATCCGGATAGCCAGTGTAAATTTAAACATTCAGGATTTTCCTTATCGAGTTCGACCCTTTCGTCAGTCAAAAGCCCTTTGCGAATTGAGTTAAGAAATTTGACCGGCAGCTGCAGGACCAGCGAAGTCTCTCGAACTTCAATCCGCGAATGGACTATTTGTGGAAGATTATTGGTTCGAGGGATTGACCTCAATATGCTTTTCTCAACCACTTGCTCAAGTGCGTTTGCAGCAACTCGCTGGACCAATTTCCCGCTTTTCCGTCCACCTTTGAGTAGGGATGTTGAGACATAATAGCGATAGACCTGTCCGCGCGCGCCGTGCGAAAAACTTGGTGACATCGGAGTTCCTTCGCTATCGAACAAACGTCCGGTAAACGGCGCTTTGGCTACATGATCGCGACGACATCCATGGCGACGGGAATTGGAATCAAGCAATTGTTGAACACGATTAAACAGATCAGCATCAACAATGGCTTCGTGCAATCCAGGATGAACCTGGTTCTTGTGGTTTAGCATACCGCGGTACGTTTGATCGCGAAGAAGATAGAAAAACGCGCCTCGGCTAAAGGGCTGCCCGCCGAGCAATTTCCCTTTCCGGGTCACACGGACTTTTGAAATTATCCCGCGTTCGCCCAACCATCGTTCGAGGGCATGGACCGAACCAAGCTCAAGATAGGTCACAAATATCAGCCTGACAATTCGCGCCTCATCCTCATTGACCTCCAATACCCGGTTCGTACCGCTGGGTTTGTCGTAGCCAAGTGGCAGCGTCCCCCCCATCCACATGCCTTTGGCCTTTGAAGCAGCTATCTTGTCCCGAATGCGTTTGCCGGTCACTTCGCGTTCAAACTGCGCGAACGAGAGCAGCACGTTGAGCGTAAGGCGTCCCATGCTGCTGGTTGTATTGAATGATTGGGTAGCGCTGACAAAGCTCATTTCATGACGATCGAGTGTTTCAACCATGCGAGCGAAGTCGGCGAAGCTCCGGGTCAGTCGATCGATCTTGTAAACTACCACCACGTCTATCTTTCCCAGAGCAATGTCTGCAAGCAGATGCTTCAACGCCGGGCGCTCCATCGAACCGCCCGAATAGCCGCCATCGTCATAACGATCAGGTAGTAATTTCCAGCCTTCGCTTGCCTGGCTCTTGATAAAAGCCTCTCCTGCTTCGCGCTGAGCATCAAGGCTGTTGAATTTCTGTTCCAAACCATATTCAGAGCTTTTTCGTGTATAAATTGCGCAGCATTTGGGCTCAGGCTTCATGCCTTTGGCTCACGAAGCCCGAAGAATCGTGGCCCGTTCCAGCGCGTACCCGCAATCGCAGTGGCAGCGGCTGACAGGCTGTTATAAATTTCACCATCATGGCTAAAGCCGTCTTCGACAACTTCGACTTCAACCAATCTGCCCTTCCAAATACGCCCCAGTTTAGCTTCGATGCCGAGTGACAAACCCTCTGCTCTTGGCACAGGCGCGCGCGCGAGTTGTTGCCGCGCCAAGGGTCCGAGACCACGGTCGATTGAAGCTTGTATGCGCCACGCAAGCATAAGGCGGAATAGTTCGGGAGAACGCAGTGGTGGGGGGGAACCATAGAAATTTTGCCAAATGTTACGCAACGCGTCTAAGTCTAGATCATCCAGTGTCTCAACTATCTCGAGATCCGGACTGCTCATTTGGGCGCATCCATTGTGCGGCCGTGTGAGCCAACTAGCTTTTTCGAAATAATATTTAGCACACGATTTTTGCAAGTTTCCGATACGCCGCCTGGGAACAAATGAGAATGCCCTCTCAAGGCGTCGCAATCGCAGCTATTTCCAGGTAAAGTCATTCTCCATTGGATAACTAGACCAATGCTCACATTGTGCGTAAGATCCAGTCGAAAAGTGATGAAAATGCTTTGTTTCTGCGAGCATGCTCCACTTTTCCGTGTGTTTTAGGTGTTGAGACTCGCATCATTGAAATAAGCACTGCCTTATCCTGATTGCATTGTGGAAAAACCTAAGCCTTGTTTTTACGGATAGCTATCATCAATCTGTTGGATTAGAGACTCATCGCACTGAAGCCTATATCGTAAACAGATCGCAAAATTGAAAATATGAAATCTGCTAAAAGAAAACCGGGTAACATAACCGACAGATTATCAGCACCAGCAGCGCGTTTCTATGCGTTTGTGGCCTTCTTCGTGATTGTTTTTTTCACGGGTGGCGGTTCGCGGGACGATATTCAATCACTGCTTGTGCTGCGGCCTCTCGCGATTCTTTTTTGCGCCTATGCGCTGACTGTCAAGGCCCCGGAGCAATGGAAGGGGCGGATGTTTCCGTTTTATATAGCGAGTGCTTTGGCGGCACTGATGGTCTTCCAATTAATTCCTCTGCCACCTGGAATCTGGCCTTCATTGCCGGAACGCCAGATATTTGCGGATATCGCCGATATCGCAGGAATTGAGCAGCCATGGCGGCCCTTGACCTTGTCGCCGTCGAAAACGCTGAACAGCCTGTTCTCGCTTGCGGTTCCGATCGCCGCGATAATGCTCTATCTCAATCTTGACAGAGATTATCGAAAACGCGTTGTACCGGTGCTGATCATCCTGTGTGCAATCAGTGCGCTATGGGCAATTTTCCAGGTTATTGGTCCTGCGCGCGGGCCGCTATATATATACCGGATAACCAATTTCGGAACGGGCGTTGGCCTTTTTGCCAATCGCAATCATCAGGCCATGATGCTGGCTTCAACGATCGTAATGCTCGGTTGGTATGCCGGCTCTTTGACACCAAATGTCAAGCAGGCCGTCCTTAAATTTTACGCTTCGGGTGCGACCATACTGGTCCTTGTTCCTCTCATTTTCATAACCGGATCCAGGGCGGGATTGCTATTGATGGTGCCGGCGCTGCTTCTGGCCTTGTTTTTAGTATATTTTGGCGAATATTATCCGGGAGCGGGCTCAAGAAAGGGGCGTTCCGCTTTCCCCAAAAACCGTCAGCTGTCCGGCCGCTGGGTGATATTGGCGAGCGGCATTGTGGCAATTTCGGGAATGGCGATTGCGTCGATCCTGCTCTCCCGTTCATTGGCATTTGACCGGCTTTTCAGCGGCGGCGATGTCGAAGAATTGCGCTGGCAGCTTTTGCCGACATTATACACTATGATTAAAGACTATATGCCATGGGGAAGCGGGTTCGGATCGTTTGAACATGTCTACAAGATTTGCGAGCCGCAGGAACTGTTGCAACCCACCTATTTGAATCAGGCCCATAATGACTTGCTTCAATATCCAATCGAAGGCGGGGTCCCGGCCTTGCTGGTTGCGGCTTGTGCGATTGCGTGGTTTGTCAGGCGCTTGTGGACAGTGGCAAAAAACTGGCACAGTTCGAATCCGGCAAAATATAGCGTATTGATGTGCCTTGCAGTAATCTTGTTTTTGCTGGCCGCCAGCGTCGGCGACTATCCCTTGCGCGTTCCTTCTATAATGGCGGTATTTGCGGTTCTGGTGTGCGTTTTCAACGACGCCATATATTCTGTTCAGCGGCGCGACAGCAGCCAGCGCTAGATGAGTTGGACAATTGTCGTTAAGCCAGCATTATCAGGCTATAACTGGTTTACGTGCGAAACTGCTTCGTCTAACGGAGGTAAATAGGTAGTGGAATATATTGAATCATGATCAAATACTTTTCAGTCTTGCTGATGGCGATTTTTCTTACGTCTTGTGCAGGCCAAACGATATTGGGCGGCAGTCCCGCTGTGACCGTCGTTTCCAGCGAGGCCCTGCCGGAACCGACCCGCGTAGACCTCGTGAGCTCCAATCGGCCTTATTTGATAGGGCCTTTCGACAAGCTCAAAATTGATGTCTTCGGGATTGAGGATTTGAGCAAGGAAGTGCAGATTGATGCCAGCGGCCGATTGTCCTTTCCCCTGATCGGCGTAGTCGAGGCCTCTGGCCGGACGCCAGGGGAGCTTGCCGATGAAATTGAGAATCGTCTTCAGGGACGCTATGTTCGCAATCCCGAGGTCACCATCAATCTGGAAGAGACTGTCAGCCAGGTAATCACAGTGGACGGGCAGGTTGACAAGCCGGGACTGTATCCGGTCATTGGTCGCATGACTCTGATGCGCGCTGTGGCAACCGCCGGCGGTGCTGGAGAATTTGCGAAATTGAACGATGTGGTGATTTTTCGGACCGTGAATGGCCAGCAATTGGCCGGTCTCTATAATCTAAAGGCCATACGCCGCGGGAACTACAGTGATCCCGAGGTATTTGCGAATGATGTAATTGTGGTTGGAGATTCCCAGGCCCGCCGATTGTTCCAGCAACTTATCCAGGCCTCCCCGCTTTTAACAACGCCGCTGATCATCTTGTTTCAAAATTGATGATATTGGCGTAAGGCATTGAAAATTAGATGGACATTATGATTGACAAAAACGAGCCCGTGCCAATCGGCTACGAACCCTATGATGATGTGGCCCTTGAAACCCCGATATTGGTACAATATTGGCAGGCCGTGCTGCGCCACAAGATCGCGATTGGCGTCATTATTGCCGTCTGCGTGGCGCTTGGCATCATTGTCACTTTGTTGATGACACCCTATTTTACTTCGACGGCCCGAATCGAAATTAGCCGCGAACAGGAAAAGGTAACCAACGTTGAGGCGGTTACCGGCTCGGATGGAGCTGCCCAGAATCTCGAATTTTATCAAACGCAATATTCTCTGCTCGAATCCCGTTCACTGGCCGAGCGCGTTGTTCGTGCCAGAAATCTGGCATCTAAAGACGAGTTTTTTGAAACTTTTGACGTTGATCCGGACAATTCCGGTATATTGTCCGGTAACGCGACAGCGCCTACTGCGGCCCAGAGGAATGAACGCCTGAAGCTGGCGACCGATCTTTTGCAGGCACATGTCAGCATCTCCCCTATCCGGGGGTCCAGTCTGGTTGACGTGAGCTTTGAAAGCCCCGACCCCAATCTGTCCGCTGAAATTGCCAATGCATGGATTGAACAATTCATTGCCTCCAATCTTGACCGCCGCTTCAATTCGACGGCAGATGCGCGTAAATTTCTGGAAGAGCAGTTGGCCGAGCTCAAGCAGAGATTGGAAGAGTCGGAACGCAGCCTGTCGGGCTATGCCGACAACAAGGAAATCATAACCCTGTCGTCCGAGCAGACTCCCGATGGCAAAACAGTGTCCCAGAAGACGCTGGCGTCCGCGAATCTGGAAGCCCTGAATGCTGCTTTGGCAATTGCTATTGCTGATCGTATAGCTGCGGAAAGTGAAGCGAATGGAAGAGCCGGCAACAAAAATGCTCTGACCAATATTGCTCTTAACAATCTTCGGGAAGAACGTGCAAGAGTACAGTCCGAATATGCCAAGCTTATGGTTCAGTTTGAACCCGAATATCCTGCTGCAAAAGCGTTGGCCTCACAAATTTCGGCGCTGGACAAAAGTATCGCAATTGAAGAAGCGCGTTCCCGTACGGGGACATCTGCCCGCTATCAGGAAGCTCTGGATCGAGAGCAACAGATTCGCGCTCAGGTGGATCGCTTGAAAAATGAATTCAGTGGCGAGCGTCGCGATTCCATTCAATATAATATCTTCCAGCGTGAAGTGGATACCAATCGGCAACTTTATGACGGCCTGCTGCAGCGCTACAAGGAAATCGGCGTGGCCGGCGTTGGCACAAATAATATTTCCGTGGTGGATCGCGCGCAGCTCGCTGAGAGCCCGTCCAGTCCGAAGCTATCACTCAATGTCGCGCTGGCGATACTTGCCGGTCTTGGCTTGGCGGCGGCCTATGTGTTCGTGATGGAGCAGATCGATCAAACGGTGAAGGATCCCGCCGATCTTAAATCCAAGCTCGGCATTGCGCCGCTGGGGTCGATTCCGGATTTCGACAAAGAGGATATATTGGCGAGCCTGTCCGACAAAAAATCCGTTGCCTGGGAGGCCTATCTGTCCATACGAACGAGCCTGGCTTTCCTGACGGACCATGGCGTCCCGCGGTCAATTCTGCTAACCAGCACGCAGCCCAATGAAGGAAAGAGTACGTCTGCCTTTGCTTTGGCGGCGGTTTTGGCGAGTACCGGAAAGCGTATCCTGCTGATCGATGGAGACATGCGCAATCCGTCTCTGCATCAGATGCTCGGCATACAAAATAACGCGGGCCTGAGCAACAGCCTGTCTGGCACGGACGACCTCGCCGAACTGGTCCATCAAAAAACCGCACATGGCTTCGACGCAATGACCGCTGGACCGATTCCACCAAATGCGGCGGAGCTATTGAGCAGTACGCGGATGCGTGACCTAATCGCCAAGTTGAGCGACACTTATGATACCGTCATTATCGATGCGCCGCCAGTTCTGGGACTGGCTGACATTCCGCTGCTTGCAGACGCGGTAGAGGGTGTCATTTACACGATTGAAGCGGGTGGTGTAAAAGTGCGAGCTATTCAGTCGTCGATCCAGCGTGTTCGCAGCTCGCGGGCTCAAATCTTCGGCGGCATCGTCACTAAGGTTCAGGCTAAGCATTCCGGATATGGTTACGGCTATGCCTACCAATATAGCTATGGTCACAAAAACACCGAACCTTCTTAGTCATGAGATGAAGGATTTCTTAGGTTGGAAAAAAAAAATTGTATCATATGGGTTGTGGCGATTTCACTTGCCATAGTTTCAAGCTTTACGGCCTTGGGTTCAATTGCCAAGACAACGTCACCTGAGCTTGCAATCACGTTTTTTCCAAAAAATGGTTTTGGCGCTCAAGCAATGGTGTCGGGTTTGACTATGGCTTCTGTTTTAGAAAACAACGGGCAATTTCCCGAACAGGGCGATCCAGCTTGGAACACATTGGCGCGGGAAGCCTTTAGATCTGAACCTGCCACACCTGACGCTATTGCGGTTTTGGCGCTTTCAAAAGAACGTGATTTCCGTCGTGAGCTAATGGAAAAAGCATTCGAGCTATCTCGCCGTCAGCGAGTTGCAACAGGATGGCTGATCGCAGATAGCGCGAAACGCGATGATCTTTCAGAGTTGCTTGAATATTATGATACGCTGCTCAGAACCAGCTCCGCCGCTGCAGCTGTTGTCATGCCGGTTATGGCACAGGCATTATCCGACGAACGTTCGGTCGCTTTTCTCGCAGATCTCTTATCGACAAGACCGCCTTGGAACTATCGTTTTTGGTGGCAAGTCAATTCAACACCAGAAGCACTCCACAATGCGGTCCAATTACGGAAAAGTCTTCACGCGCCCGATGAAACGAAGGAGATATATGCTGATGGTGGTCTAGTTTCCGCACTCATCGGACAAAAATATTTCATTGAGGCGGAAGACTTATATGATTTTCTGTCACAAAATCCTTCAAATGGTTCGATTATCAGAAATAGTTCATTCGGCCACGAACCAGAATATCCACCACTAGACTGGCAGGTTTTTTCAACCGGGGAATATGGTGCTGCGGTTGTCGATGGAAATATGCAGATCAGCGCTATTTCAAATTCCAGGGGACTTTTTGCAAGACAGCTTGTGAATTTGCCTTCGGGAATTATTCAGATTGACACTAAATTTGCGACCAAAATACCTGATGACGCGAGTTTGGAAATTAGGCTATCCTGCGCAGAGTCAATTGCGAATCCGCCTTTACCCGTTCGGTTACCGTTGATTGACCAAGGAGGGTCACAGCAGATTTCCAACCAAGCTTCTGGTTGCAGCTATTTTTGGTTAGATATAGCCGGACGTGCCTCTGAAAATGGCGATGGGTTCAATATCTCAGTTGAATCGGTTTCGATAAGTCCCAGATCATAAGAACATACTCTTGAAGGTGACGTGACCCCTTAAAACTCCTCCAGAAGTGATTAGAGTCCGGCCTATGGAAGGACGGACTAATGAAGCGGATACGATTTACAGAAGAACAGATTATCGGGGTTTTGCGTGAGGCAGAGGCAGGCGCGAAGACGGCTGATTTGGCGCGCAAACACGGTGTGTCGGAAGTGACGCTTTACAACTGGAAGTCCAAGTATGGCGGCCTTGAGGTGTCGGAGGCGAAGCGGCTTCGTGCACTGGAAGCGGAAAACGCGCAGCTCAAGAAGTTGCTGGCCGATACGATGCTGGACAATGCAGGTCTGAAGGATCTGCTGTCAAAAAAATGGTAACGCCTGCCGCCAAGCGGGAAGCGGTCGCGCATCTTCAGGCCCTGCTTGATGTCAGCGAGCGGCGGGCGTGCAGGGTCATTGAGGCTGATCGCACGAGCATGCGCTATCGGTCGCGTCGTGGTGATGATGTAGAGCTTCGCGAGAAGCTGCGGGCCTTGGCACAGGAGCGTCGTCGGTCCGGCTATCGCCGGTTGCACATCCTGCTGCGCCGTGATGGTGTGATCATCAACCGCAAGAAGACACAGCGGCTTTACCGTGAAGAAGGCTTGACGGTGCGCCGACGTAAAGGCCGCAAACGCGCGGTAGGAACACGCACAAGGCCACCTGTACTGGCATTGCCGAACCAATGCTGGAGCCTCGACTTTGTGCATGACCAGCTTGCCACGGGCCGCCGCCGGTTCCGCGTGCTGAACATCGTTGATGATGTAACCCGAGAATGCCTTCGGGCGGTGCCTGATACGTCAATATCTGGTCGCAGAGTGGTGCGTGAGTTGACGGACTTGATCTGCGAACGCGGCAAGCCGGGGATGATCGTCAGCGATAACGGCACGGAACTCACCTCCAATGCGGTGCTGGCTTGGTGTAGAGATGCACAGGTTAAGTGGCATTTCACGACGCCTGGCAAACCGACGGATAATGCGTTCGTTGAGAGCTTGAACGGACGGATGTGTGACGAGTTATTGAACGAGACGCTGTTCATGAGCCTTGATCACGCCCGTGAAAAGATCGCTGCATGGATCGATGATTACAATAACCAGCGGCCACACTCATCGCTGGGATACGCCACTCCGGCAGCATTCGCTGCCGAACTTAAAAAGCAAGGGGCTGCTTCGCTCCGCATAGCCGGAGGCTACGCTACGCAGCCCCTTGCTTCACCCGCGCAGTCGCGCAATAACGATGCCGAGACTCTAATTGCAAATGGATGAACGTTGGGGGTCACGTCAAAGGTAATGAAACAAGAGGGCTCCCACCGCACATTCTCATACTTTGGACTGAAGCGCAGACTGACTGATCGATACTTTTGTCTTCCGGCCAATCAGATCTAACAGCAACCAAACCCGCCGATCCGCCGCCGTCCGTTCGACCTCGCCAATCAGGTTTGCAAAGAGGCCATGGGTCACGCGAACCTTTTGTCCCTTCTTTAAAGCGCTATTTTGCACGATTATGTCATTGCTATCACATCGAGACTGCAATTCTTTGACGAGTGGCTTTGGCACGATGGCCGTCTTTGTACCAAACCTGACCAATTGCGATATCCCATACGTGGAATGCACGGCATGTGCAGAGCCAGACCTATTAGACGCGCCAACAAACAAATAACCAGGGAAAAACGGTTTTGTCTCCTCGACAAACTTGCTACGCTTCACACGGGTTTGCGTTTCAAGAGGCAGAAAAACCTTGAAGCCTTGCCTAACAAGATTGCGTTTGGCGATCATTGCACAATTGGGTTTGAATTGCGCCAAATACCATGAAAGTTCCAAACAATCTTCTGACAATTCCATATACAAGCCGTTATCATCATAATTGATGCAGGCAAAGAGTTTGATTGAAAATCATGCAATTAGAGTTCGGCCTAGCGCCGGTACAATCATCGCAGATGTTAGGTAATTAACAGTTTGCTATTGCCATGCATCCAAAATGTGGTATCGTTCAAACTTGAACAAGATATGTTTTGCATGAATCTGACTGACAAACATCCCGGGCTCATCACGCAGATGGGCTTGTGCGGTAGCTTGGCTGAAGAAGTCTGATGGGGACACGCAATCGCAATTGTCGTGAGGACACGCGCTTTCGCATGCTTCGGTTGCTCGAGGAAAATCCAGAATTATCGCAAAGGGAACTTGCTGAGAGGCTCGATATTAGCGTGGGTGGTGCACACTATCTAATCCGGGCTTTGATAGATATGGGCTTTATCAAGATCGGCAACTTTAAAGCAGCCAAGGATAAGCGCCGATATGCCTATATATTAACCCCTCGGGGCATGAAGGAAAAGGCGGTGATCACGAAGCGGTTTCTAGCACGAAAGCTCGTAGAACATGAAGCGTTGAAGCAGGAGATTGCGGAGTTAAAAGATATCGCGCCGCATGAAATCGGCCGCGCACCATTGTGAGCTAGAACCGAAAACTGGCGGGCGCGACAAGGGTCACGTGTAAATGCATGGGAGTTTGTGTTTTCGGGGGTCTGGCGGATGGACAGCCGCTAGTTCGCAGATCGCGGCTCGGGTGGCAGAATGATCTGCAGGCTCGAGGGTGGATGAAGATTCGGTGAAGCGTCTTTATTATTACAGGCTGGCCTTATTGGCTCCCATCCCGCAAAGTTATTGCTTGCTGGGGCCTCATTGTCTTTTGCCGCTCCCAGCCGCTTCCCCGTTGACGATGCTATCCAGCCTCATCCATGAGACTTTTTGTTCAGCCAAACTGGCCCCTTATTAAATCGATGAATGGCCCTTTTTTATCAAGGCGTTGACAAGCGACGCCGCAGCTTTTTTCGATCCGGTCGCCGAGGGCGCATACCGGTGCCCAGGATAATATGGAACTCCCAATGCAAGATAATTTGATTGACCTGATCAAGACCAAGCGGGCCGTCGTCGGCATTGTCGGACTCGGCTATGTCGGGCTGCCGCTCGTCCTGCGTTTTACTGAAGTGGGTTTTCGTGTCGTCGGTTTCGATATCGATGCGCCGAAGGTTGCGATGCTCAACGCCGGGCAGAGCTCGATCGAGCATATTTCGAACGACAAGCTCGCACGCGCCTGCGCCGACGGGTTCGAGGCGACCGGCGATTTCGCGCGTGCTGCCGAGGTCGACGTCTTGATCCTGTGTGTGCCGACGCCACTCAGCAAATATCGGGAGCCCGACCTCAGCTATGTGATCAACACGGTCGAAAACTTGGTGCCGCATATCCGTGCCGGCCAGCTCATGTCGCTGGAAAGTACGACCTATCCAGGGACGACCTCGGAGGAACTGGCGACGCGAATCTCGGCGCGCGGATTCACGGTCGGCGCGGATTATTTTCTCGTCTATTCGCCCGAGCGCGAAGATCCGGCGAACCCCGACTTTACCACGCGGACCATTCCGAAGGTGTGCGGCGGCGAGACGCCGGAGTGCCTTGCCGTCGGTGTCGCGCTCTATAGCGAGGTCATCGACCGGGTGGTGCCGGTCAGCTCGACGCATGTCGCCGAACTCACCAAACTGCTCGAGAATATTCACCGCGCGGTGAACATCGGCCTCGTCAACGAGATGAAAGTCGTCGCCGACAAGATGGGGATCAACATCCGCGAGGTCATCGATGCCGCGGCGACCAAGCCCTTCGGCTTCGTCCCTTATTACCCCGGGCCGGGTCTCGGCGGGCACTGCATTCCGATCGACCCCTTTTACCTCACGTGGAAGGCGCGCGAATTTGGCGTTAGCACGCGCTTTATCGAGCTGGCGGGCGAAGTGAATGGCGCGATGCCCGACTATGTCGTTGACAAGATCAAGTTGGCGCTGAACGATCGCTTCAAGCCCGTACGCGGATCGAAGATCCTAGTGCTCGGCATCGCGTACAAACCAAATGTCGACGATGTCCGGGAATCGCCGTCAGTGTTCATCATGGAGCGGCTGCGCGATTTGGGTGCGGTCATCGCCTATCACGATCCGCACGTCGCGCGCTTCCCCAAGATGCGCGAGCATTTCTTCGATCTGGACAGCGTGGAGCTGGGCGCCGAAACGCTCGCCTCCTATGATTGCGTGCTGGTTGCGACCAATCACGAACGGATCGATTTCGAGGCGGTTCGGCAGCATGCGACGCTGATCGTCGACACGCGTGGCGTCTATCCCCTCAACGCCGATCACATCGTCAACGCCTGAGAGTCGAGGTTCAGAATATGACCGTCCAGATCCATCCGAGCAGCATCGTCGACGAGGGCGCCATCGTTGGCGACTTCACGAAAATCTGGCACTTCTGCCATGTCGAACCGCGCGCGGTGATCGGCGAGAACAATAATCTCGGCCAGAATGTCTATATCGGCAACGATGCTGTTGTCGGAAACGGCTGCCGGATCGGCAATTCGGTATCGGTCTTCGCCAACGTCATCCTCGAGGATTTCGTCTTTTGCGCCCCCTTCATGGTTTTCACCCATGTCTATTACCCGCGCGCGGGGATCACGCGGCGCGACGTGTTCACGAAAACTTATGTCCGCACTGGTACGACGATCGGTGCGAATGCGACGGTGGTGCCGGGCGTCGACATCGGGCGTGGCGCGTTCGTAGCGGCGGGCGCGGTGTTGACGACCGATTGCCGCGAATGGGCGCTGATGGTCGGTTCGCCCGCGCGTCATATCGGCTGGGTATCGGCCTATGGTGACAAAATCCCGCTGCCGCTCGCAGGCGAGGGCGAGTGGCACTGCGAGGCGACTGGCGACCGCTATCGCCTGCAGGGCACGACGATGCAGCGCGAGGCCGGTGAGGTCGATATATTGGCCTATGTTCCCGGCCGGCCGCTGGAGAGAATGTTGGGTGCACGAGACGGGCAGAAGCTCGTCGCCGGGGGATGACGGACATGGACCTTTCCAAGAAGAAAATCCTGGTGACGGGCGCCGACGGCTTCATCGGGTCGCATCTAGTGGAGCATCTGGTCGCGCAGGGCTTCGATGTGCGCGCCTTCGTCCTCTACAACAGCTTCAACACCTGGGGCTGGCTCGATCATGCATCGCTCGAGGTGCGCCAGTCGATCGAGGTTGTCGCCGGCGACATCCGCGATCCCTATGGCGTCAAGGCGGCGATGAGCGGCTGCGACGTCGTGCTTCACCTTGCAGCGCTGATCGCAATCCCGTACAGCTATCATTCGCCTGACACCTATGTAGATACCAACGTCAAGGGCACGTTGAACATCGTCCAGGCCGCGCGTGAGCTGGGTATCGAGCGCGTCGTCCATACCTCGACCAGCGAAGTCTATGGCACGGCGCTGTTCGTGCCGATCACCGAAGAACATCCGCTGCAGGGCCAGTCACCCTATTCGGCGAGCAAGATTGGCGCCGACCAGATGGCGCTGAGCTTCTTCAGCTCGTTCGAGACGCCGGTGACGGTGATCCGTCCGTTCAACACCTACGGTCCCCGGCAGTCGGCGCGCGCTGTCATCCCGACGATCATCACCCAGATCGCCTCGGGCATGCGCGAGATCAAGCTGGGCGCGACGCACCCGACGCGCGACTTCAATTACGTGAACGACACGGTGCGCGGCTTCCTGAGCGTCGCGGAGAGCGATGCGGCGGTCGGGCAGGTTGTCAATGTCGCGAGCAATTTCGAGATTTCGATCGCCGACACCGCGGCGCTGATCGCTGAAGCGATGGGTGCTGACGTCGAGTTCGTTTGCGACGCCGAGCGGTTGCGCCCTGCGGCCAGCGAGGTCGAACGGCTGTTCGGATCGAACTCCAAGGTGCTCGAGCTGACGGGTTGGCAGCCCGAATATGGCGGCGGCGAGGGCTTCCGCCGCGGCCTGACCGAGACCGCCGAATGGTTTACCAATCCCGCCAACCTTGCCCTGTACAAGGCTGGGCAGTATAATATCTGACATGGTCGGTATCTCGAACGAAACCCGAACCGCCGCAGACATCGGCGTCCAGCTCGTCACCGCGGTCGAAAGCGTGATCGGCCCGGCGCCGAACTTGATCGCGTTGCACGAACCCGAATTCGCCGGGCGCGAGTGGGAATACGTCAAAGATTGCATCGATACCGGCTGGGTGTCGTCGGTCGGCAGCTATGTCGACCGGATCGAGGTCATGCTCGGCGAGCTGACACAGGCGAAGGCGGTCGCGTGCGTTAACGGCACCGCCGCGCTGCACATCTGCTACAAGCTTGCAGGGATCGCTGCTGGCGACGAGGTGCTGGTGCCCAGCCTGACCTTCGTCGCGACGGTGAACCCGATCCATTATATCGGCGCGATCCCACATTTCGTAGACAGCAGCCCGGCGACGCTGGGCGTCGATGCCGGCGCGCTCGACGCTTACCTGGACGAAATTGCTGAGCTTCGCGACGGCCGCTGCTTCAACCGCGCCACGAACCGGCAGATCTCGGCGCTGGTTGTCACCCACATCTTCGGTCACGCCGCCGATATGGATGCGCTGGTCGAGCTTGCCGCGCGCTGGAACATCACCGTCGTCGAGGATGCCGCCGAGGCGCTCGGCACCAGATACAAGGGCCGGCCCGCGGGGTCGATCGGCACGATCGCGGCGCTGAGCTTCAATGGTAACAAGATCGTCACCACGGGCGGCGGCGGCGCGATCGTCACCACCGATCCAGTGCTGGCGCAGCGCGCTAAACATCTGACGACCACGGCGAAGCGACCGCACCGCTGGCGTTTCGACCATGACGAAGTCGCGTATAATTACCGCATGCCCAACCTCAACGCGGCGCTCGGCTGCGCGCAGCTCGAACGGTTGGACGATGCGATCGCGCGGAAGGCGCTGCTCGCCGAGGGCTATCTAGCCGCCATCGCGTCGATCGAAGGCGTATCGTTCGTCGATGCGCCCAACTTTAGCCAGAGCAATCACTGGCTGAACGCGTTGACGCTCGACGGCGCGACGATGGATGATCGCGATGTCGTCCTCGACCTGCTCAACGACGCCAATTATATGAGCCGCCCGATCTGGACGCTTTGCCACCGGTTGCCGATGAACGCGAGCGCGCCTGCAGCGCCGCTGCCCGTGGCGACGCGGTTAGAGCGCGAAGTCATCAATATCCCTAGTTCGGCGCAACTGTCGGTCCTGCCATGACCCGGCTGAAAATTACCGCCGTCACCGGAAGCCGCGCCGAATTCGGCATCATGCAGTGCCTGCTGCAGGATATCGCAAGCGACGCTGATCTGGAGCTGGCGCTGATCGTTACGGGGACGCATCTCGAGGCGGCGCATGGTAATACGATTGACGAGATCGTGGCGAGCGGCTTGCCGGTCGCGGCGCGCGTGCCGATCTCGCTGACCGACGACAGCCCCCGCGGGATAGCGCAGTCGATGGCGCTGGCGCTGACGGGCACCGCTGACGCGCTCGCCACGCTAAAATCGGATCTTGTGCTGTTGCTCGGCGACCGATTCGAGATTATGGCGGCCGCCGAGGCAGCGATGCTGCTCCGCATCCCGATCGCGCATATCGCCGGCGGTGATGTGACCGAAGGCGCGATTGACGACGTCATCCGCCATGCGATCACCAAGATGGCGCACCTGCATTTTGTCACCAACGCAGAGTCGGCGGCGCGGGTGCGGCAGATGGGCGAAGAGGACAGCCGGATCTTCGTAACCGGGTCGCCCGCGCTCGACCATCTGCGGAGCCGCTCGCCGGTGCCGCGCGCCGAGATGGAAGTGCGGCTCGATGCGCCGCTGGGGCAGCGCAATCTTCTTGCGACCTTTCATCCCGAAACGCTAGCCGATGATTTCGGCCTGGCGCAGCTGGACGAACTGCTCGCGGCGCTTGATGCGGTGCGCGCCGAAGGCGACGCACTGTGGTTCACCAAGTCGAACGCCGACAGCGGCGGAGCTGAGATCAACCGCCGGGTCGAGCAATGGGCGGCGGATCGCGACTGGGTGCGCGTCTATCCCTCGCTCGGCCATACCAATTATCTGGCGCTTATGGGGCTCGCCGATGTCGTGCTCGGCAATTCGTCGAGCGGTCTCTATGAGGCGCCCGCGGTTGGGACGCCGACGGTCAATATCGGCGGTCGGCAGGGCGGGCGGCTAACCGCCAATTCGGTTTTCGACGCTTCGCCTGAGCGCACCGCCATCGTCGATGCTATCGGTCAAGCGCTCGCCTTTGACCGCGCGCTCGCGCGCAGCCCCTATGGTGACGGCCATGCGTCGGAGAAGATCATCGCCGCGATCAAGGTCGCACCACCGCGCGAGGAGTTGATTCACAAGCGCTTTGCGCCATTGGGAGTTTCGTAAGGCCTATGAACCCGACAATCATCATCGCCGAAGCCGGAGTAAATCATAACGGCTCGCTCGATCTGGCACTGAAGCTGGTCGATGTGGCCGCCGATGCGGGCGCCGACATCGTCAAGTTCCAGTCCTTCGACGCGAAGGCGCTGGTGACCGCGGGCGCGGCTCGCGCGCAATATCAGGTCGACAATATCGGCGAGGACGGCTTGCAGCTCGAAATGCTGCAGGCGCTGAGTCTCGACGAGGCGAGCCACATCGCGATCGCCGACCATTGCCGGGCGCGCAACATCGCCTTCATGTCGACGGCGTTCGATTTCCGGAGCTTCGAATTTCTGAAGCGTTTCGACATGCCTTATATCAAGATCCCGTCGGGCGACCTGACCTTTGGCCCGATGCTGCTGGCGGTGGGCGAAAGCGGGCGGCGCGTGATCCTGTCGACCGGCATGGGCAATCTGGACGAGATACGCGATGCGCTGGCGGTGCTCGCCTTTGGCCGGTTGAACCCCGGGCAGCCCGCCAATCTGGCGGCGATGCGCGAGCATCTCGCCAGCGATGCGGCGAGGGTAGCGCTCCGCAACTTCGTCACTGTGTTGCAATGCGTGACGCAATATCCTTGCCCGGCCGGCTATGCCAACCTTGCGGCGATGGACACGATCCGCGACGCGTTTGGCCTGCCAGTCGGCTATTCGGACCATACGCTGGGGATCGCGGTGCCGATCGCCGCGGTCGCGCGGGGGGCGTGCATGATCGAGAAGCATGTGACGCTCGACCGAACGATGGCGGGTCCCGATCATGCGGCGTCGCTCGAACCGGGTCAGTTCGCGGAGATTGTCGCGGCGATCCGCGACGTCGAGGTGGCGATCGGCGACGGGGTG